>OLQY01000007.1_pt1 | contig 288729 bp, 298 predicted proteins | sample 1672851 | NCBI WGS metagenome assembly OLQY01 (sample SAMEA3136730, study PRJEB25190) | human gut metagenome
TCGAAGGCGACACCAACCTGGTGCTGGCCGAGGACGTGCTCAAGCGCTTCCAGGCATACGGCTGGTACACCGACGAGTTCAGCTTCATCCAGCCTGACGGCTCCTACAAGGAGGACGTCGAAGGCCTGGCCGACACCATCGCCAAGGCCCGCGCCGCCGCCCCGAACCAGCCGAAGCTCATCAAGGTCGACACCCTGATCGCATGGCCGACCCCGGGCAAGACCAACGACCCGTCCTCCCACGGCTCCAAGCTGGGCGCCGAGGCCGTCGCCGGCCTCAAGAAGCTCCTCGGCTACGACCCGGAGGAGTCCTTCCACGTTGACGAAGAGGCCCTCGCCCACGCCCGCAAGGTCGCCGAGCGCGGTCTCGAAGCCCACAAGGAATGGGACGAGAAGTACGACGCATGGCGCAAGGCCAACCCGGACAAGGCTGCCCTGTACGACCGCATCAAGGCCGGCGAGCTTCCGGAAGGCTTCGACAAGGCCATCGACGACCTCGAGGCCACCTTCGAAGTCGGCAAGAACGTCGCCACCCGTGGCGCTTCCGGCTCCACTCTGAACGCCATCGCAGCCGTCATGCCGGAACTCTGGGGCGGCTCCGCCGACCTCGGCGGCTCCAACAAGACCGACCTCAAGGGCGCTGAGACCTTCGCCCCGGCTGAGTGCGCCACCAAGCAGTGGCCGAACTGCAGCAAGTACGGCCGTCAGCTCCACTTCGGCGTGCGCGAGTTCACCATGGGCACCATCACCAACGGCATCCTGCTGGGCTCCCACACCCGTCCGTACGGCGGCACCTTCTTCATGTTCTCCGATTACGAGCGTTCCGCCGTGCGTCTGGCCGCCCTCATGCAGATTCCGAACCTGTACGTGTGGTCCCACGACTCCGTCGCAGTCGGCGAAGATGGCCCGACCCACCAGCCGGTGGAGCATCTGGCTTCCTTCCGCGCCATCCCGCAGCTCGAGGTCGCTCGTCCGGCCGACGCTTACGAGACCGCTGAAGCCTACCGTTACTTCTTCGAGAAGAAGAACACCCTGCCGACCGCTATGGTTCTGACCCGTCAGGGCGTCCCGGTTCTCGCCGAGACCGCTGAGAAGGCCAAGGACGGCGTGAAGAAGGGCGCTTACGTGCTCGTCGACACCGAGGGCACCCCGGACGTCATCATCATGGCCACCGGTTCCGAAGTCCAGTGGGCTGTGTCCGCTGCCAAGACCCTGGCCGGCGAGGGCATCAAGGCCCGCGTCGTGTCCGTGCCGTGCGTGGAATGGTTCGAGGAGCAGGACGCCGAATACAAGGAGGCCGTGCTTCCGGCCGCCGTCAAGGCCCGCGTCTCCGTCGAGGCCGGCGTTGCCATGCCGTGGTACAAGTACCTCGGCTCCTACGGCAAGCCGGTGTCCATCGAGCAGTTCGGCCTGCAGGGTGATGGCGCTCAGAACATGATCGATCTGGGCATCACCGCCGAGCACGTTGTGGAAGCCGCCAAGGCCTCCATCGCGGAAGTCGAAGCCGCCAAGTGATGATACGGGGAGGGACACGACAGCATGCGCCCCTCCCCTTTCACCGATAAACAAGATTTGATCCAAAAAGGTATCAAGGAGAAAAAACAATGACTGAAGCAACTCAGCGCACCTCTGACTCCGGTGTCTCGATCTGGCTGGACGACCTGTCCCGCTCCCGCATCGAGTCCGGCTCTCTGCAGGATCTCATCGCCAACAAGAACGTTGTCGGCGTGACCACCAACCCGTCCATCTTCCAGAAGGCTCTGCACGAGGTCGGCCCGTACGATCCGCAGCTGAAGGAACTGGGCAAGGTCGACGTTGAGACCGCCGTGCGCGAGCTCACCACCACCGACGTGCGCAACGCCACCGACATCTTCCGTGAGGTTGCCGAGAAGTCCGATTTCGTTGACGGCCGCGTCTCCATCGAAGTGGATCCGCGTCTGGCTCACGAGACCGAGGCCACCGAGAAGCAGGCCGAGGAACTCTGGGCCAAGGTGAACCGTCCGAACGCCATGATCAAGATTCCGGCCACCCTCGAAGGCCTGCCGGCAATCACCGCCACCCTGGCCAAGGGCATCTCCGTGAACGTCACCCTGATCTTCTCCCTGGAGCGTTACGAGCAGGTCATCGACGCCTACATCGAGGGCATCGCCCAGGCTGACGCCAACGGCCACGACCTGAAGCACATCGGCTCCGTCGCTTCCTTCTTCGTCTCCCGCGTGGACACCGCTGTGGACAAGCTGCTGGAAGCCAACGGCTCCGACGAAGCCAAGGCTCTCGAGGGCAAGGCCGCTGTGGCCAACGCTCGCCTGGCTTACGAGCTGTTCGAGAACAAGTTCGCCAACGATCCGCGTTGGGCCGCTCTTGAAGCCAAGGGCGCCAAGAAGCAGCGTCCGCTGTGGGCCTCCACCGGCACCAAGAACGCCGCCTACTCCGACTGCAAGTACGTCGACGAGCTCGTTGCTCCGTTCGTCGTCAACACCATGCCGGAGAAGACCCTGAACGCTCTCGCCGATCACGGCAATGGCGCTCCGTCCATCAAGGGCACCTACGAAGAGTCCCACGCCATCATGAACAAGCTCGCCGATCTGGGCATCAACATCAAGGATGTCACCGACAAGCTGGAAGCTGACGGCGTAGCAGCCTTCATCAAGTCCTGGGACACCGTCCTCGCCGACGTCCAGGCTGGCATCGACCGCGTCAACGGCTGAATCATTCGCTGATACAGCACCGTTAAACGGATAAAAGCCGAGAGGTCTTCATCTTTTGATGGAGACCTCTTTTTCGTATGCCGAAATAATACGCGCAGAAGACATACGGAAAGACAAAAAGGCCGCGATATCAGATCGCGGCCATAATCGAAAGAAAAGCGAACCGAAAATCAAGCCTGCCAATACGTGCTGAAGAAGTCGCCGATTTCGCCGATGGTCTCCTTCAACATGCTGATGCGAGGCAGATAGACCACACGGAAGTGGTCCGGTTCCTGCCAGTTGAACGCACCGCCGTGGCTGATGAGGATATGCTTGTCATGCAGCAGGTCAAGCGCGAACTGCTCATCGGAATGGATGTTGAACTTCTTCACATCGATCTTCGGGAAGATGTAGAACGCCGCTTTCGGTTTGACCGCGGTGATGCCTGGAATATCGTTGAGCATGTTGTACACCAACTCGCGCTGATCGTAGATGCGGCCGCCGGGCACCAGATAATCCTTGACGCTTTGATGGCCGCCCAATGCGGTCTGCACCACCGACTGCGCAGGCACGTTCGAGCACATACGCATGTTGGCCAGCATGTTCAGACCCTCGATGTAATCCTTGGCGAGACGCTTGTTGCCGCTCAGCACCATCCAGCCGACACGCCAGCCGGCGATCATATGGGACTTCGACAATCCGGAGAACGTCACGCAGAACAGGTCAGGCGCAAGGGACGCGATGGAGATGTGCTCCAACCCATCCATGACCAGACGGTCGTAGATCTCATCCGAGAAGATCATGAGCTGGTGCTCTCGCGCAAGATCGACAATCTGCTGAAGCACTTCCTTCGGATACAGCGCGCCGGTCGGATTGTTCGGATTGATGATGACGATCGCCTTGGTCTTGTCGGTAATCTTGGAACGCATGTCGTCGATGTCCGGATACCATTCGGAATCCTCATCGCAGACGTAATGCACCGCGGTTCCGCCGGCCAGATTCACGCAAGCTGTCCACAGCGGATAATCCGGCGACGGCACGAGTACCTCGTCGCCGTTGTCCAGCAACGCGGATAAGGACAGGTTGATAAGTTCGCTGACGCCGTTGCCGGTGTAGATGTCGTCGATGGACACGTTGGGGATGTTCTTCAGCTGCGCATACTGCATGATGGCTTTGCGCGCGGAGAACAGGCCCTTCGACGGCGAATAGCCTTCCGTGTCGGGCAGCTGCTGCGACATGTCGTAGACCACTTCATCCGGCGTGCGGAAGCCGAACGGTGCCGGATTGCCGATATTGAGTTTCAGGATGTGCGTGCCGGCGGCCTCCATGCGCGCGGCCTCGTCGGCGACCGGTCCACGGACGTCGTACAGCACGTTGTCGAGCTTGTGGGATTTCGTAAAAGTGCGCATGGTTCTTCCTTCTGTCGGTTGCTCGGATGCATCGTCAACATGGTCGGGCTGTTCACCGGCAAAATCCGGCAAAATCGCGGCATGCTCTTCCATGGGAACATCCTTGCCCATCAGCCAATCCTCGTTGACCCGCAGATACGCGGCAAGGAAATGCGCGATATCGGCACGGGGAACGGTTTTGCCACTGACGTATTGGCTCATATGGCTTTTGCCGAGCTTGATATTGAACTTTTCCGCAGCATGAACGAAATCAATCTGTTTAAGCTCGCGTAATGCCATGGCATCATTCAATCTGGTCGAGAATGATTCCGTCATGCCTATCCTTCCAGTTCAATTTAAACAAAAGCTAGTTCAAAGAATAGCACGACAGGGCACCAAGAAAGACAAAGAGTTCAATTTTGGTGGATGTGTTTCATGCCGCTGCATGAATGAGTTCAATTCCGTGAAAAGACTCCATGTGGGGGGGGGTCGGTCAAAGCAGATTGTTCTCAACCCATTGGGCCACGCCGTCATCATTGTTCGAAGGGCAGATCTCATCGGCGATTTTCAACACGTCGGGGTTCGCGTTGGCCACGGCCACTCCCCTGCCGGATTCACGAAGCATGGCGATGTCCACCAAATCGTCGCCGAATGAGACGGTCCGTGACAACGGCGTCGACATGCGATCGGCGAGGATGCTCAATGCATGCTCCTTATTGGCCTGCGGATTCATCAGCATCCACAGCGAGCCTTCGGAGATATGCACGTCGAAATCGTCGGGGATGAGCCGTCCTACACGCTTCCACTGCTCCTCGTTCGGGAACAGGATCAGCTTGTCCGCGGTGCCGTCCGGAACGTCATCGAAATCCGTGTATCGCCAGGTCTGCGTCTTCCAGTATTTCGTGACGTCGAAATTCGTGTACCTGACATCATCCATGACGATGCCCACTTCCATGCCAGGCAGTTCCTCCAGCAGGTACTTGCAGACCTCGCAGGCCCTTTTCGAAGAGAATCCGATCTTCTGCAGATGTCCGTCCTTCGGCAGTGTCGGTGAGGTGAGCATATCGTAATCGGACGAGACGGGGTTGAAATCCAACAGCGCCCCGTTGAGATAGGCGACGGCGTCAACCGGAAGCTTCTGCACGAACGAGTAGCCGGTGCTGACCGGTCGCGCGGTCTCCACCACGAATTTGATGCCGGCGTCGTGCATGCGGTTGATGCTGTCAATGGATCGTTGCGTCAGGAAACGGTCCTCGAAAGTCTTTCCGTCGTGCAGCAGTGTGCCGTCCAGATCGGCGACGACCATGGTCACGTCATCATAGGTGTTGTTTGTCGAAGTCATTTGAATCCTTTGCGGGAGCAATCTAGCCGGAGACAAGTTTGGCCCATGACCGTGAAGCCGGTCATGGGCCAAACCAAATTACGTCAATCAGATGAGGTTGAATTTCGTCATCAGACCGAGGGCGATGATGATGGCCACCCACAGCAGGGCGATGATGACGGTCCAACGGTTCAGGTTCTTTTCCGCGACACCGGAGGAACCCGCGTTCTGGGTGAGTCCGCCGCCGAACATGTCGGACAAGCCGCCGCCTTTACCCTTGTGCATAAGGATAAGCAAGGTGAGCAAGAGGCTGAGGATGACAAGAAGAATCTGCAGCACAAGCTTGACAGTAGCCATAGCGGACACGGGTGAACCTCCAGTTCGTAAACACTGTTTCTGATAATAGCGCATGGTGTTGAAAAAATCGAGCGTCCAACCATGCTTTTTAAAAGTTTTCAGGCGGTTGTTTCCAATGTCAGCTTGCAGATGCGTGTGAGTTCATCGACCTTCAACGCGGAGCCGCCGATCAGGAAGCCGTCCACATCCGGCTCGTTGATCAGTTCCACCGCGTTTTTCGAGGACACCGAACCGCCGTACAGGATTCGCACCGTTTCGCCGACCCGTGTTCCGAACGTATCGGACAGGTCGTTTCGGATCGCCCTGGCCGCGTCCTGTGCCGACTGAGGCGTAGCCACCATGCCGGTGCCGATCGCCCATACCGGCTCGTACGCCACAATCAGCTTCGCGGCCTCCTCATCGGACAGGTCCCGCGTCACGTCGTGCACCTGGCCGACCGCGAAATCGAGCTCTATGCCTTTGCGCCGTTCCTCGTAGCTTTCTCCGACGCAAAGTATCGGCTGCATGCCGGCAGCAAGCACGGCCCTCACCTGGTCGACGATGTTCGCGTCGTCTTCGGGATGGTATTTGCGTCGTTCCGAATGGCCGACGATCACGTACGAGCAGCCGAGATGGGCGATCATATCGGCGGAGACGTCGCCGGTGAACGCTCCCTGCGAGGTGACTGAGACGGCTTGGGCCCCGTAGCGGATTTTCAGATTGTCCGATTCGACGGCGACCTGCACGCTGCGGAGTGAGGTGAATGACGGCATCAATGCGATTTCGCAACGTTTGTAGTCGAAATGGACGGCCCGAAGATTCCATGCAAGCTGCTGTACGAAATACGTCGCTTCAAGATGATCGAAATTCATCTTCCAGTTTCCGGCCACCAAAGGAATCCGTTTCGGCCCCATAATATTCGTCGTCTCCCGTCCGTGCTCGTCAAAGCGAAAGGTCGTTCTTGTGACATTGTATGCGAAATACGCAAAAGGTGCTCCCCCACCCACTGATGAGGAAGCACCCCTTCATGATTCTGAGATCAGTCGAGCACCTTCAGGCCCGGCAGTTCCTTGCCCTCGAGGAACTCGAGGGAGGCGCCGCCACCGGTGGAGATGTGCGAGAAGCCATCCTCCGGGAAGCCGAGGTTGCGCACTGCGGAAGCGGAATCGCCACCACCGACGATGGTGAATGCGCCGGCAGCAGTGGCATCGACGAGAGCCTGGGCCACGGCCTTGGTGCCTTCAGCGAAGGTCGGGACCTCGAACACGCCCATCGGGCCGTTCCACACGACGGTCTTGGAATCGACGATCTTATCGTGGAAGAGCTTCTGGGATTCCGGACCGATGTCCAGACCCATCTTGTCGGCCGGAATGGCATCGGCGGCCACGACTTCCGGAGCGATGTCCTCATCGGATTTCGGGAAGACCGGGTTGATGACGACATCGGTCGGCAGCACGAGTTCGACGCCGTTCTTCTCGGCGCGCTCCATGTAGCCCTTGACGGTTTCGATCTGGTCCTCTTCCAGCAGGGAGGTGCCGACCTCGTAGCCCTTGGCCTTGAGGAAGGTGTACGCCATGCCACCGCCGATGACCAGACGGTTGGCCTTGTCCAGCAGGTTGTCGATCACGCCGAGTTTGTCGGAGACCTTGGAGCCGCCGAGCACGACGGTCAGCGGACGCTCCGGGTTCACGGTGGCGCGGGACAGTGCCTTGACTTCCTTCTCGACCAGCAGGCCAGCGGCGGCCGGCAGATCGGCGGCGACATCATAGTTGGAGCCCTGGGCGCGGTGCACGACACCGAAGCCGTCGGAGACGAAGACCTCACCGAGAGCGGCGATCTTCTTGGCGTATGCGGCACGCTCCTCCGGATCCTTGCTGGTCTCCTCCGGGTTGAAACGCACGTTCTGCAGCAGCACGACGTCGCCATCGTTCATAGCGGAGACCTTGGCCTGGGCGTCCTCACCATAGGTGTCGGCAGCCAGCGGAACGGTGATGCCGAGCAGCTCGCCGAGACGGGCGGCGACCGGAGCCAGGGACAGTTCCGGAACGACCTTGCCCTTCGGACGGCCGAGATGAGCCATCAGAATGACCTTCGCACCCTGTTCGCGCAGAGCCTTGATGGTCGGCAGGGCGGCCTTGATACGACCATCATCGGTGATCGTGGTGCCGTCCAGCGGAACGTTGAAATCGGCGCGAACCAGAACGCGCTTGCCCTTGAGATCTCCAAGATCCTTGAGTGTCTTCATGTATATCCTTTCCTAGCCGCTTGTAAGCGTGGAATGGCCATATTGCCACTTACGCATAATACAAGCCCAAACGAACAAAAAACACCATACGACGGAAAAGTCGCATGGTGTTTTGTTTCCGGAAACGAAAATCAGGCCGCTTGACGGCGTGCCTTCTCCGTTTTCTCAGCCAATTGCAGCAGTCGACGGATACGTCCGGCGATCGCGTCCTTGGTGATTGGCGGGTCGGCGAGACGGCCCAGCTGCTCAAGGGACGCGTCGGCATGGTCGAGTCGGAGCTGGCCGGCGGATTTAAGATTGTCCGGAACGTCGTCGCCGAGGATTTCAAAGGCCTGGCGGACCTTATCGCAGGCTTCCGCGGCGGCCTTGGCGCTACGGCGCATGTTGGCGTCATCGAAGTTCGCCAGACGGTTCGCCTTGCCTCGGGCCTCTCCGTCGGAACGCTTTCCGGTCCATTCGCGGGCGGAATGAGGGGCGCCCATGAGGATGAGCATGCGTTCGATGGCATCGGGGTCGCGCAACGTCACACGTTCGGAGCTGCGCAGCTTACGCGGCTTGGCGGTGATGCCGAGACGACGCGCGGTGGAGACCAGCGCCAGCGCGGCCTCATGATTCGGACATACGATTTCGAGATAGCTGGCCTTGCCCGGGTCGGACAGGTGTCCGCCTGCGAGGAACGCGCCACGCCAGGCGGCCTTGATCTGGGCGATCTTGCCGTTGATGATGTCGCCCGGCAGACCCAGCACCATGTTTTTGGTGTAACGGCTGTACAGGCCGGTCTGCAGCACCAGAGCCGCGCTGCCCTTGGGGACGCGGACTATGAAGCGCTGCACCACGCCGGTCGGCGTCTGCCTGGAAACGGGGGTAAGCGTGGCTTCGTGGCCGTACAGATTTCTGATGGTGTCCTGCAGCCATATGGCCGCGTCTTGGGAATCAAGCTGCGCCTGCACGAGAATGTGGTGATCCACCGAGTGCAAACCATTGCCGAATCGAATCATCGCAGTCGCCTGTGCCTTTTTGGCGATGGGCAACTCGTTGTCGATTGCGGCCAGCTCGCTTTTGACGTCATCCAGAAGAGCCAAGAGCCAACCTCCTACTTTCCTGTTCTTCCCTATAATTTCAGGCGAGTCGCGGACTCGACCCGCACTGCTACCGGCTTACTGTGATACCGAATAACTTGGACAAAGCCGGCAGCTTTTCTTTGTATTTGGATACTGTCTTCTCACAATGCGGTCATCAATCGGCCGAACGCTTGTCCAGCTCGCGGGCCGATACGGAGACCGTGAGACCACGCGCACGCAGGCGCTTGGCCAAGGCCTCGCTCATGGCCACGGAACGGTGCTGGCCGCCGGTGCATCCGAACGCGATGGTCACATAGTGCTTGTCTTCCTGCGCATAACCTTCGATGGCGATGGCGATGGCTTTCTCGTAGGCGTCAAGGAACTCCTCCGCGCCCTCGCTGGAGAGCACGTAGTCGCTGACCGGTTTGTCCTTGCCCGTCAGCGAACGAAGCTCCGGCACCCAGAACGGGTTGGGAAGGAACCGGACGTCCGCCACGAAATCGGCGTCTATCGGAATGCCGTATTTGAATCCGAAACTGAAGATATGCACGGAAACCGTGGTCGGTCCGGAACCAAGCAGACCCTCGTACAGTTTCGTGGACAGCTGATGGATGCTCAATGCCGAGGTGTCGATGACGATGTCGGCGTGCTCTTTGAGGTTCTTCAGCAGGTCGCGTTCCTCAAGGATGCCGTCGATCAGACGATTGCCCTGCTGCAGCGGATGGGGCCTGCGCACGGATTCGTAGCGCTTGATGAGCACCTCGTTGCTGGCGTCGAGGAACAGGATGCGGGTCTTCACCCCAAGATCGTCCAGATGGCTCAGCACGGCGGACAGGTCGTCGAAATAGTCACGTGACCTCACGTCGATGACCGCGGCGAGTTTGTGGATGTTCGAACCGGAGCTGGTCATCATGTCCACCAGCGGGACAAGCAGTTTCGGCGGCATGTTGTCGACCACATACCAGCCCATGTCCTCGATGCTGTTGGCCGCGTGGGACCGGCCCGCGCCGCTCATGCCGGTGATGAGCAGCACTTCGAAGCCTGCGGCCGGAGAAGGCGCGCTCGTATGTCTGCCTGCCTGGTTGACGGCGTTGTTCTTTTCGTTCATCACAGGGCCTCCTTAAGCGCGGAGCGCATGGCATGCTCCAATGCTTCGACTTTCTGATGGCTGGTGGGCTCGGTCGGCGGATCGTTGTCCCATATGCCGGTCATCAGCCAGACTTGAATCATGGCTTGGTACAGCAGCATCTCCTCGCCGCCGATGGCGGTGCCGCCGCATGACCTCCAGGCCTGCATGAGCTTGGTCGGGCGGGGATCATAGACCACGTCGAGTAGCGTGCCATTCGTGACTATGCCGGCTGAGGCAAACGCCTCGGCGATCGGATCGGCGGCAAGGCCGGGGATGGTGTTGATGACGACGTCCGCATGGGACAGCAGATTCGCCGCATGGTCCATGGCGACGATGCTTATGGAGCCGACGCCCATATGGCTTTCCGCCAATGGTTCAAGCGCCTCGTTCTTATCGGGATGGCGTGCCACGACGGTGACATGTCCAATGTGGGGCATCTCGGTGCAGGCCGCCAAAGCCGAGGTGGCGGTGTTGCCATTGCCGATGATCACCGCCTCGCCGTCTTGTCCAGAATCCATCCGCATGCCACGTGCCCGATACGAGTGCTCGAAGGCGAGCTCAATTCCCTTCACATCCGTGTTGTAGAGCCTGATCGCAGGGATGGCGGCGTTCTTATCGTTCGCGCCAGACCAGTCGAAGACGGCGGTGTTGGCCACCTTCAGCTCTTTCGCCCACGCGTTGCATGGCACGCCATATGGCTGGATGGTCTTCTTCAACGGCATGGTCAGGCTCAGTCCCGCCCAGCTGGAATCAAGCGACTCCAAAAAATCCTCAAGCTCCGTCTCGCCGACCTCGTGCCTGCCATACGACCAGCTGTCAAGTCCTAGAGCTCGATAGGCCGCATTATGCAATACAGGGGAAAGCGAATGCGCGATGGGTTTGCCAAGGACCGCGCACCGATGGTCCACCTCGGTCATGTTCCCTCCCTTACTCTCACCATTCATCATGCTAGCAACGCAGAAGCGATTGCTCGTTACAGATTCTATTTCTTTTCATCTTTCGGACTGTTTCCATCCGATTTCACTGTTCGGAGGGCATCCTCCGCCTTCGAAGCAATGTCAACGGACGAATGCAATGCCTGGTAAATGTTCTCGGCCTTGGCATGGCCGATGCCTTTGACCTGTTCGAAATCCTCCACGCTCGCCTCACGCATGGCGCGTACGGAGCCGAAATGGTTGAGAAGCCGTTTCTGATAGGCTTCGCCGATGCCGGGAATGTCGTCCAAAGCGGAACGCAAAGCTCCTTTGCGTCTGGTCTGACGATGGTAGGTGATGGCGAAACGATGCGATTCGTCACGCACCCGCTGCAGCAGATACATGCCTTCGGATTGTCGCTTGAGGATGATCGGATAGTCGTCATCCGGCACCCAAACCTCCTCAAGACGCTTCGCCAATCCGCAGACGGCCACATCGTCCACGCCGCAGTCGGCAAGCGCCTCGGCCGCCGCCATCACCTGCGGTTTGCCGCCATCGACCACGACCAGATTCGGCTTATAGGCGAAATGGCGACGGTTGGTGTTCTGCTGCACGGCATCCGTTTCAGGACCATTCGTGCCATCCGACCTATCATTTTGCGTGGCCATCCGACGCTCGTTGTCCATGCTTTCCCCGGAATCGCCGGCGATGTTGCCATGGCGGAAACGACGGGTCAACGTCTCATACAATGCGCTCAAATCATCCAACGCGCCCTGCCCGTCCGCACCTCGGATGGCGAAACGGCGGTACTCCGACTTTTTCGCGATCGCGTCTTCGAACACCACCATGGACGCTACCTGGAATGCGCCGCCGACTGTGTTGGAAATGTCGTAGCATTCAATGCGCAACGGCGCCTGTTCAAGCCCAAGAGCCTTCGCCACATCGTTCATCGCATCGGAACGTGCGCCCATATCGCTGATACGGCTCATCTTGCTGCGTGCCAACGCCTGCTTGGCATTGTCGTTGGCACGGTCCATAAGCTGTTTCTTGTCGCCTCTGCTGGCTACACGGATGGTGACGGCCGCTCCACGCAATCCGCTTAGCCATTGCTCAAGCCCTGCGCTGCGCGACGGTTCGATTGGAACGATCACCTCACGGGGAACAGGCGCGATTGGAGCCAGCAGGTCGGCACGTCCCGTCTGCTCCTGACGTTCGTTGCGTTCCTTCGTGGCCTGCGCACGGGCGATAGCATCCGTTGCGGTCACGGTCTGTGTCGAACCGATCGCATTGCGCCGCTCGGTCACGACGGTCGAATCGGAGACGGCCGCGCTCTCCCCCGTGGTTTCCGAATATACCTGAGTGATCAGATCGGCGATCAACTCCGCGTCGCTCACATCTTCGACTCGCTCCACACTCCAGTTACGTTCGCCGCGAATTGATCCGGACCGCACGAAGAACGCGTGCACGCTGGCTTCAAGCTCGTCGGACGCGATGCCGAACACGTCGGCGTCGACATCCGAATCGAACACGACGGCGTTCTGCTGGACCACGGTCCCGAGCATTTGGATCTGATCGCGCAGCCGGGCCGCCTTCTCGAATTCCAGTTCGGCGCTCGCCTGCTTCATGTCGCGGGTCAGTTGGGCGATATACGATTTGCCGATTCGGCCGGTCATCACGCCGACAAGCTGCTCGCACATCCTGCGATGCTCGTCAGCGCCGATACGGTTCACGCATGGAGCGGAGCATTTGCCGATCGATGCCAACAGACATGGACGGCCCGTCAACTGCGCCTTGTGGAACACGCTCTTCGAGCATGTGCGCACGGGAAACGTTTTCAGCAACGCGTCGAGGCTGTGCCGAAGATCCCATACCTTGGCGTACGGGCCGAAATATCTGGTATCGCGACGTTTGCGGCTGCGAGTCACCCATACGCGTGGGATGCGTTCGCCTGATGAGATGGCCAGATACGGGTAGGTCTTGTCATCGCGGAACACCACGTTGAATCGTGGGTCGAACTCCTTGATCCACGTGTATTCGAGTGTGAGCGACTCCAGTTCCGTACCCACTACCGTCCATTCGAGGCTGCGAGCCGTCAACACCATGGTCTGGGTGCGTGGATGCAGCTGGTAGAGCGGCTGGAAGTAGTTCGTCAGCCGGTTGCGCAGGTTCTTGGCCTTGCCAACGTAGATGACGCGCCCCTCGCCGTCACGCCACTTGTATACGCCCGGCTGCGCGGGAATGTCGGAGGTTTTCGGACGGAACAGGTCGCGAGTATCCCCCAACAGGGGCGCGCCGTTCTTGTTCACTCCCCTGCCGTCGGATTGGGTGCCGGCGTCCGATACTGCGGTTTCCCGTAACGCATCCGCCGTTTTGCGCCACACGTCCGGACTGTGTCGTTCGAAATCAGTCACAGCATATCCCTAAGGAACTTGCCCGTCCACGACTGTTCGCATCGCGCGACCTGCTCCGGCGTGCCTTCGGTGACGATGGTGCCGCCGCCGTCACCGCCTTCCGGCCCCAGATCGATGATCCAATCCGCGGATTTGACCACGTCGAGATTGTGCTCGATGACGATGACGGCGTTGCCCTTGTCCACCAATCCCTGCAATACGAGCAGCAGTTTGCGCACGTCCTCGAAATGCAGGCCGGTGGTCGGCTCGTCGAGGATGTACACGGTTTTGCCGGTGGAACGCCGTTGGAGTTCCGTCGCGAGTTTCACGCGCTGCGATTCGCCGCCGGACAGCGTCGGCGCCGGCTGGCCGAGCCGGATATAGCCGAGACCGACCTGCACCAGGGTGTCCAGGTAACGCGAGATGGACGGGTACGCCTTGAAGAACTGCGCGGCCTCCTCGATGGGCATGTTCAGCACGTCGGCGACCGATTTGCCGTTGTACTTCACTTCGAGAGTCTCGCGATTGTAGCGCTGGCCGTGGCATTCCTCGCAGTCCACGTACACGTCCGGCAGGAAGTTCATTTCGATTTTCAATGTGCCGTCGCCGTGGCATGCCTCGCAGCGGCCTCCCTTGACGTTGAACGAGAACCGTCCGGGACCATAGCCGCGCACCTGCGCTTCGGGCGTCTTGGCGAACAGCGTGCGGATTTTGTCCCATACTCCCGTATAGGTGGCGGGATTGGAACGCGGAGTGCGGCCGATCGGATTCTGGTCGACGTGGATCGCCTTGTCGCACTGGTCCACGCCTTCCACGCGCGTGTGCTTGCCGGGCACGATGCGCGCGCCGTTCAGCTTGTCCGCAAGCACCGGATAAAGGATCTGGTTGACCAGCGTGGATTTGCCGGAACCGGACACGCCCGTCACGCAGGTGAACACGCCCAGCGGGAAATTGACGTTCAGGTTCTTGAGGTTGTTCTCGCGGGCTCCGACCACGCGCAGCTGCTTGGTCTTATGCGTCTTGCGGCGTGCGGCGGGCACTTCGATCTTCCGTCGGCCGGCGATGTAGTCGCCGGTGATGGAGCGTGGCGCTTCGGTGATTTTTCTGGCGGGGCCGGAATACACGACCTCGCCGCCATGTTCGCCGGCGCCCGGACCGATGTCGATGACCCAGTCCGCGTTTCTGATGGTCTCCTCGTCATGTTCGACGACGATCAGCGTGTTGCCGAGGTCGCGCAAATGATGCAATGTGCCGATCAGCCGTTCGTTGTCACGCTGATGCAGGCCGATGGATGGTTCGTCCAGCACATACATGACGCCCACCAGGCCGGAGCCGATCTGGGTGGCCAGTCGGATGCGCTGCGCCTCGCCGCCCGACAGGGTCTTCGCCGCACGCGACAACGTCAGATAGTTCAGGCCGACATCGTTGAGGAAGCCGAGTCGTGCGCGAATCTCCTTGACGACTTCGCCGGCTATCTGCGCGGCCGAGCCTTCGAGTTCTAGGCCGTTGATCCATGCGAGGCTCCGTTCGGCGGACATGTCGCACACGTCCGCGATGGACTCGTCGCCCACGGTGACGGCAAGCACTTCCGGACGCAGACGCCGCCCATGGCACGCCTGGCATGGCACCTCGCGCATGTACGACTCGTAATACTGCTTCATCTGGTCGGAATCGGTTTCGTCATGCCGGCGCATCAACGTGCGCACCACGCCTTCGAAACCGGTGGAATACTCGCGCATGCGACCCCAACGGTTGCGGTACGAGACCTGCACCTTGAAATCACGGCCATACATAATGGCGTCGCGCGCGTCCTTGGGCAGATCCTTCCAAGGCGTGTCCAGGTCGAAGCCCATCTCATCGCCGAGTCCCTCAAGCACATGACGGTAGTATTCGCCGGTGCCCTTGGTCATGCCCCACGGTTCGATGGCGTTCTCGTTCAGCGTCTTGTCCGGATCGGGAATGACCAGTTCGGGATCGATCTCCAGCTTGTATCCGATACCCGTGCATTCAGGGCAGGCGCCATACGGCGCGTTGAAGGAGAAGGTGCGCGGTTCGATCTCGTCGAGTTCCAGCTGATGGCCGTTCGGGCAGGCGCGTTTCTCGGAGAACGGCTTGCGGCGGTCCGGATCCTTCTCGTCCAAATCGACGAAATCGGCGACGGCCACGCCTTTGGAAAGCTTCAACGCCGTTTCGATGGAATCGGTCAGACGCTGGCGGATACCGTCCTTGACCACCAGACGATCCACCACCACTTCGATGGTGTGCTTCTTCTGCTTGGCGAGCTTGATGTCATCGGACAATTGCCGCATCTCACCGTCGATCAGCGCACGCGCGTAACCATCGCCACGCAGCAGTTCGAGCAGATCCTCGAATTCGCCCTTGCGGCCGCGCACGACCGGCGCGAGAATCTGGAAACGCGTGCGTTCCGGATACTTCAGCAACGTGTCCACCATCTGCTGCGGTGTTTGCGCGCTTACCAGGGCGCCGCATTCCGGACAATGCGGAATGCCGGTGCGGGCGAACAGCAGTCGCAGATAATCATAGATCTCGGTGATTGTGCCGACCGTCGAACGCGGATTGCGGTTCGTGGTCTTCTGGTCGATCGAAACCGCGGGGCTCAGCCCCTCGATGAAGTCGACGTCCGGCTTGTCCATCTGCCCCAGAAACTGGCGCGCGTACGCCGACAGCGATTCGACATACCTGCGCTGGCCCTCGGCGAACAGCGTATCGAACGCCAACGAGGATTTGCCCGAACCCGACAGGCCGGTGAACACCACCATGCGGTTGCGAGGAAACTCCAAGTCCACGTTCTTGAGATTGTGCTCGCGAGCGCCTTGGATGGTGATTTTGAGGTCGTTGGGTAGGTGGGTGAGGTCTGCTATGAGTGAGTCGCCTGTTGTTTTCATGGGGGCTTTTTTGATTTCGCGTGTGAGGAATGCGTCGCTGGTGAGTACGCGTTCGACCACGACTTCGTTGTGTGTCGTGTTGTTGCGTTTGGTTGTCATGGTGTTCTTCCGCTTGGTGTTGCCTGTTCTGTTGTATAGGATAGCGTATTTTTGTTGTGGTTTCGAACAGGTGTTCTATTTGGTGTTGTTGTTTGGTATGTCGTTGCCGGGTATGTCGATTGGCCAGTGGTGTTGGTCGTGCAGGATGGTTGTGGCGTCGCGTATGGGGATGCGTTCTTGTTCGATGCGTAGGTATTGGATGTCTGTTCCTGTGCAGAGTGTTTCGTAGAGTTTGCGTTCTTCGGTGGTGAGTCCGGGTGTGGGTTGTGGGGTTTGTGTGGTGAGGGGTTTGTTTTTGGCGTCGAGTTGGGTGCCGTATTGTTCGTATGTCCGGTATGCGGTGGTGTCCATCAGTATGGATGTGCATGGGATGCCGGTGGCGCGTAGTTTGGAGAGGATGTCGAGTCCGTTGGCGTCCATGTCGCCCCAGTAGATGATGTTGGGGATGGTGGTGAGCCATGGCAGGAGTGTTGTGATGTGTGATGTTGCGGCGTATCCGTTGCCGAGGATGCAGATGGCGTGTTCGACGGTGGGCATGGCCTGGTAGGTGTCTTTGTTTTCGATGATGATGGCGTGTTCGATGTCGGTTGGCTGGTTGCGGACCCATGGTTGGGTGACGATGAGGTCGGGTTGGTCGTGGTGTTCGGCGTCCATGAGGCGTAGTCGGAGTTCGTTCGGGCGTTCCTGGAAGGTGAGGTTGTCTTGTCCGGTGAGCTGGCATATCGCTTTGCGGCGTTGGGAGTTGGGTGTGCCGAGCCATTTGGCGCTGAATCCTGGGATGGGCGCCATGCGTGGGGTCATGGTGTGGCAGTCGTGGTTTGCGAAGTAGTGGGCGGCTTGGATGACGAGGTGGAAGTCGGTGTCGTCGTGGTCTTTGAGGGTTTTGGCGACGTTCATGGCGTTCGCTGGTTCGAGGCCGAATTCTTTGGCGAGCGCGCTCATGCGGTCGTGTTCGCGTAGGTAGCGTTCGCGGGTTTGTTTGGTGGCGATGCGGAGGGCGGTGTCGAGGTCGGGTATGGTCACGGAGTCGATGAGCGGGCTTTTTTGTTGGATGAGTCCGCTGGAGACGATTTTGGTTTTCTCGCTGGTTTCGCAGTGGTGTTGCCGCGCCCAGTCGCGGATGGTTTCGTTTTGGGCGCGGATTTGGTTGTAGTGCTGCTCTAGTTCGGCTTGTTTGGGCAGTCGGATGGTTTTGCGCAGCGGCCAGGATTCGTCGGTGTCGTACATGTGCCTGGTGAGGTGGGCGTCGACGTATTCGTCGAGTTTCCGGCGGATGTCCGTTTCGCCTGTGGTGTTTCTGGCCGCTGCCATATTATGCCTCCGTCGCGGGTTGCGTCTGCTCGACGGTGGCGTCTTGTGTTTCGGCTTGCGTTGCCGGCTCGCGGTCGAGCTTCTGCAGGTACGAGTTGCCGGTTGCGGGATCCTTGTATGCCACGTACGCCTTGTCTGCGATGCTGAGGATTTCGGCGGTTTTGCTTTCCGGCGCGGATACGATGATCTGGAAGCCGAGGCGCGGCAGCACGGTCAGCGCGCGTTTCGTGTAGCGTCCGTCGGCTTTGATGAGGGCTTCGTCCAGGAACAGTGTGGTGTAGGTGGGCTTGCCGGTCAGGTCGCCGCCGAGCAGGTAGATCAGGGCAGCGCCGTAGACGAACGAGGTGAGTTCCTGCAACGCGCCGCCGGACTTGCCGCCGGTGGAGCTGATGCGCTCGTCGGGCAGATCGTTATGGTGCACGATCGCGTAGAACGAGCTGCGCACGCGCGGATCGAGGTTGTGCGCACCGTATTCCTTGATGCCGTTCGTGTCGCGGATCTGGCCGAGTTCCGCCTGGAGCCTGCCGATGAACGTTTCGCAGCCTGCGAACGCCTTGCGCGTCTCCATGGGATTGCTGCGCGCGTTGCGTGTCCAATCGTCGAGCTTCGACATGATGCGGCCCAACGAGGATTTGAACTGCCGGTCGATCGGGTGGAAGTCCACGTGGAGCGAGAGCCTGCCGCCGCGGGGGCCGAACTGTTGGCCTTTGAGCATGCCGTTGATGCGGTCGAGCTGCTCCCTGACGTTCTCCTCGTCGGTGTTGAACGCGCGGTTGAGCTGTTGGAAGCTCATATACAGCTTTTCGACGCTGTTCGCATACTCCTCGTCGGTCGCGGCGCGGGTGACGAGCATGTTGAGGTTCTTGAGCTCGTCAAGGAAATACGGATAGTCCTCCACGCTCGCCATGACGGTGTCGCCCTCCGTGGAATGGTGCTTCAGATAGTCGCCCATGGCGCGTTCCGTGTCGGCGCGCAATTGGACGGCACGCTCGTCGATCTGCTGGAGTCTCGCACGCACGGTGTTGCCGATTCTGCGCAGCACGCGCACGTCGAACGGCGCCGTCCCCTCACGGTCGAAACCGCCGGCGATGCGCTGCGGCCGTTCCTGCGGACGCGACGTGTCGAAACAGGTCTCATACGTGTCGGCCAGCAGATTCGACACCATGTCGGACAATGCGGCATCGTCGAAATCGGAGTCGCCATGCATGTCGAGCCATGCCTGTTCGGCATGGACGGCATGCTGCGCGTTTTCCAATTCCGCTTCGGCACGGTACCTGGTCTTGCCCTCGTCGTCCTTCTGCCGTAGCAGCTGTTTCAACTCGTCCTGCAATTGTGCCAGTTCCGGATCGCTTTCGATCCGTTCGATCTGCAGACGGATCCGTTCCGCCTTCGTCTCGAGCCCGTCCACGTCGATCTTGCCCCATGGCAGATCCGCGACGGTCAATGCGAGCTCATGCTCGTCCTGCAGCAGAGTCATGGCGTTGGCCATCTGCCTGCCGCGGCGGTCGGCGTCCTCCAACGCCCGTTCCGCCCCGTCAAGCTGGCGTTCCAATTCGGCCAGATACCGTTCGTTCACGAAGCCGATGACCTGACGCAGGCCTTTGACGCCATGGAATCCACGGTCGCCGGATTTGATCTGCCCGTCGACCTGCACCTGCCGTTCGGCCCGGTCCATGTCGTCGATCGCCTCCACGCAACGCGCGTCGAACCGTTGCGACGCGGTCTGCTCCTTCAACCATCCGACGAACGGCGAATCCTCCTTGTACCGCAGCTTCGACGACATCCACCCCTCGTTGCAGGCCGAATCGTATTGCGCGTCGGTATCGACGAAACGCCAGGCACGCCGCGTCATACGCGTCGGATCGATCGCGCTGACCTTCGCGGCGAACCCCTGCTCATGCCGCTTGTCCACGAGAATGGTCTGCGCGATGGGCGCGTACGTGACGTCCATCGCCAGACGCCATTGCTTGTCCCCCTCGTCCACGTCCATCAGTTCGGCCACGTACGGCAGTTCCGTCTCGTCCAAGCCCGTCGCCCGTGCGATGAGCGTGCGCGCATGGTCCATGTCGTCGCTGATGCGCGTCCTGTGTTCGATCTTGCGCCGGTAATCCTGCCTCAACAGGTCGCGTTCGCCCTGCCGGGCGTGACGTTCCACCACCATTCGCTGGTATTCGGATCGCGCGTCTTCCAAACGCTTGTCGTACGTGTCGAGCGACAAGGCGAGCGCGGCGCGTTTGGCGTTCCATGTCTGCTCGTCGGCGGGGAGTCTGCCTTCGACGCGTTCGAACCGTTCGGCGATGGCGTGCCGTTGTCTGCGCGCCTCGTCGGCGTCCTGGCGTGCGCGTTCGAAGTCCTTGCCGAGTTGCTGCAGGCTGCCGCCGTCGATGCCGTTCATGCGTTCTTTGACGGCTTCGATTTGCGTGTCGAGTTCGTCGATGCGCTGCTGAGACCGGTCGATGGCGTCCTGGGATTCCTTGGCTTTGCGTTGCGCCGATGGCAGTCCGGCGCGTACTTCGCTGGCCATGCGCGACCATGTCCATGCGGCGAGCGTCGTCTCGCCTTGCTCGCGGTCGGGGTCGATGGGCGTGTATTCGCGGCGTTCGCTGGCTTGTTTGGCGTATTCGCCGTAGCGGGCTTGTATGTCCTGCAGGATGGCGACGCGTTCCATTTTGTCTTCCATGCTGTGGAAGTTCTCGCTGAACCGGTTGTAGTCGTCGACGGTTTCGCGGGCGAGCCGGATGGATTCGGGCACGTCGAGCACGCCCTGTTTGAAGATGTCGTCGAGTTTGGAGGGCGCGTCGGCGGATTGGATCTTGTGCAGGAGCCTGCATGCTTCGGCGCTTAGGCCCATGTCCTGCCAGATGGAGGCGTGGAACGCCTGCGCGTTGACGTGCGTCGTGCATCCTGGGTAGGTCTGTTCCATCAGTCCTCGCGTGAATGACGTGTCGCGGTGCCGGTCCATGAGGCGCGGGTCGATGGTCTGGTTCCAGGTGACGTATTGGCGGCGCAGTCCGTCCGGCCCGTCGCCTGCGGTCAGGTAGAGGAATTTTGCGCAGGACAACAGTCCGCCGTCGCTGCGGTTCGCGTATGTGTCGACGATCGCGCCCCAGATGTTCTGCGGGGTGCCGTCCGCGTCCCTGCCGCGCAGGAAGATCGGGGTCTCACCGTTTTCGCCGTCGCTGATGCCGATCATGCCGCGCAGGTACGTGTAGTCGTTGCGTTCCGAACGTCCCGAATTCGACGCCTTATTGTAGGGGGTGCCGGATGGGTAGAGCAGCGAGATCTGCGCGTCGACGAGCGTGGATTTGCCCGATTCGCTCGCGCCGGCGAGCAGGGTCACCGGCATCGCATCGTCCATGGACGGGCGGAACACGTGGTAGCCGCCGTAGGAGCCCCAGTTGACGATCTGCCGGCTTTGCAGCATCCAACGGTCGGAAACGATTTTCATGCCGTCTTCCATCAGTGTTCCCCTCCATCAAAAGCGTCATCGGCCGAATCGAAATCGAACGCGTCCTGCTCGACGCCGGACGAAACCGTCCCGGTCGAATCGGAAGTATCGCCACCATCCGCGCCGATGGACGAATCGTCATAACCATCGCCATCCGTGTCTTTCATACCATCGCCGTCCGTATCATCGGAGCCGAGCCACCGGTCGGCGAGCTTCTGGTCGAGCACCATCGGCACCAATGGCGTGAGCACGTACATGTTCTCGTCCCCCGTTTCCGCGAGATACCCGTAGGTGCGCATGCGCGAGATGACGGACGTGATCTTCTTCGCCGTGCCCTCCTCGTCGTTGCTGGCCGTGAGGAAGCCCGCTCCCGTGGCGAGCAGCGCGCGGATGTCGTCGAAGCTGATGAGCCAGTCGCCCGGCTTCGTCTTCTGGTTCTCGTACTCCAGCACCTTGATGCGCAGGGCCGCGAGCGTGGCGGCCTCCTCGCGGGTGAGGCTCACACGCGTCTTCAACGAGCGGATGTTCGTCTCCGCGTCCGTGACCGGCGACGCGTACATGATCCGGTATTTCGTGTTGTCGACCAGTCTGAGCATGTCGTTGTTCAACGACCGTTCCACGGCCTCACGGTACTGGCACGCCCTGTCGTACAGGCTGCCGTCGATGTAGCGTTCGCGTTTCAGCGCGATCGCGGCCATACGCGCCTCAAGAGGCATGTCTCCCGTATCCCCGTCGAACAATGCCGGCCTGTCCCTCGTCATATCCGGCCCTTCGGACGGCATGCCGGATTCCGGGCCTGTCTCCTCTTCGATGCCGATGCCAGTGTCGAATCCGTCGGTGTTGTCCGTCATGCTCATCCCTCCTCGATGATCTCGTCAAGCGCCGCCTCGGTGGTGAGGATCGGCCTGGTGCGCCACACGCGCTCGCCTCCGTCGATGGATACGCAATGCCATGCCACGGTTGCCGGTCCGTCCTGCGTGCGTAGGGCGCTTAGGAAGCCGATCAGCTCGCTTTCGCGCCGTTCCTCCCGGGGCAGCCGGTTGAAGCTCGCCGCGAAATCCACGAACCTGCCGTCCGCCGTTTTGACCGGATCGCGCCTGATGAGTCCGATCATGTGCGTCAGCCGCGGGCCGCACATCTCGACCATGGCCTTCAGGTCCGGCGCGTCGACGTTCGTCGAAGGCGCGTCGTCCAATCCGGCCGTGGCCGCGCGCGCCATCGATTTCGCGGGCCTGGACGGCAATGCCTGGAATTGCGCCGTGCCGGTGTCCGTACGGTATGGGCGTTCGTCCGAGCCGGGGTGCGTCTTCGCGTCGTCGCTGGCCCGCACGAACAGTCTGTGGAGCTTGTCGAGCATGGTGCGGTAATGCGTGTCGGTCTGCTGGCGCACCAGACGGCTCACCGCCTCGTCGGATATGCGGATCTGCCGGCGCACGTCCTCGATGCCCTCGTAGATGCGTTTGAGTTCGGCGCGTACCTGGGCGAGCAGGATGCCGGGCTCGCCCTCGAGATACGGGTTCTGGGCGATGTCTCGCACCGCCTCGTCGATTTCGCGGCGTCCCTCGTCGGTGACGATCACCTGGAACGCGTCCTCGAAACGCCGGCCGCTGTCGGATTCGTGGAACGACCTGTGGTATTCGTCATGGTAGGTGCCGAGCGCCTGCTCCACGCTGATGGAGCCCGACTGCATGCTTCGGCGCAGATTGTCGCCGTTGTCGCGTTCCTCGAGCGCCAGTTCGCGCAGGTCGATCGGCACGCCGCGCAGCGTGTTGTGGATGACGCCGATGATGTCGCCGACCTGCTGCGAGGTGAGCTTGTCCAACGTGTCGCTGTGCTTCAATTCGTCGATCTGCTTTTGCCGCTCCTCGATGTCGCGTTCGAGCAGGCGGATGCGTTCGCGGGGGTCGGCGGTCAGCTGCATGCGCGCATGCTCGATCTCCATGATGATGCTGTTGGCCTGCGCGCCGGACAGCGCTTTCGTGGTGTCCTCGAGCCGGTCGAGCGCCTCGATCGCACGGTGGGCGCGCGCCGTGAGACGGTACAGGTAGCGGTGGGCTGCGACGTCGAGCGAATTGGCGAGCCAAGCGTAGTCGCCTTCGCCTTCCTTCGTCAGCTGCTGCAGGATCGTGTGCGCGGCTTCCGCGGACGTCTGCCCTTCCTTGGGCGTGTAATCGCCCGTTTCCGCAAGTCGGGTCAGACTGCGGGAGAACCGTTCCTCGACGATCTCGCGTGGCAGCTCGCCGGTGAGCGGGTCGAACGTGGAGCGCAGCAGCGCGACGTACAGCATGGAATTGCCGCGCAGCAGCAATCGCAGCACCCCGGTCTCATACACGGGCCGGAGCCGTTCCATTTCCCGTCTTACATCCGCCAACGGCGTCCCGTCCTTCCCTTAGCCACAAGTTTCCCGATGCGCATCCATTGTAAGATAGCATGTCCGTTTTCCCGTGATCGCGGCGGGAAAACCGTCCGGCGCGAACGTCATTTGAAGATGACGTAGCGGCACAGCAGGAAGCCCCAGACCGCCTGCATGCCCATGGTGACGATCTTGACCGCCATGGTGGGCCAGCCGAGCAGTCCGGGGATCCAGGCCATCATCAGGTTGGAGAACAGCAGGTTCCAGCAGTACATGGCCACGAACATGGCTATCGAACGCGCGTAGTTCGACGAGGATTTGAATGTGACGTTGCGGTTCATGACGTAGTTGAATGAGCCGGAGCAGAAGACGGCCACGGCATTCGCCAGACGGAACGGCAGGCCGGCCAGCTGAAGCACGGCGAACACGCCGAATTCCACGAAGGTCTGCATGGCCGAAACGCCGCCATAGCTGAACAATTGTCTGACGATGCCGTTTTTCGGTTTTCCGTCCGTCGGCATGCGGTCTCCTCCCGGTCGTCTCAAACGCTACGGCTGGAAAGCATAGTCACACATGTGGCTACGGACGCGCCGGAGGCGTTTCGGCCCGGCGGAATGAAAAAAACGGAAGGACGCCCCTTCCGGAGTTTCCGGAAGGGGCGTCCCCCACGTTTTCGGATCGTGTCCGCTCAGATGCTCATCGCCATGAGCTGGGCCGCATACTCCTCCACAAGCTCGCTGTCGCGCTCCGTCCAGGAATGGCTGGCGGAATCGTCCGGCACGAAAGTGGTGTCGATGTCGATGTTCTCGTTCATTTCCTTAATACCTCCGTTCGTCCCACTTGCCCCCGGCGACATTGCCGACTTTCATGGAACAGGCAAAAGTCTGGACCATAAACGCGTTCGATGCAAGAGCGTGTTCACATCGTGGTCAAACGTTTTTCCTCCACGCGTACATGCCGTGTCTCCGGCGTGAAGACGATACGATGGAGGCATCCCTGCCACCAACCAAAGGAGGATGATGATGAGCGACGAACGCAATGAGGCCGAACCGATCGAACTGGGATACATCGAGGACCTCGGGGACATGATTTCCTTTCAGGAGGGGTCCACCGTGTCCCGCACCGTCATGCAGAAGGCCGGAGGCAACGTGGTGCTGTTCTCCTTCGACACGGGCGAGGAGCTCAGCGAGCATACGGCCGCGATGCCGGTGTTCGTGCAGACGCTGAAGGGACGGCTTAAGGTGACGGGCAACGGCAGGACCGTGGAGCTTGTTCCGGGAGGCCTGGCCTACTTTCCCACCCGCATCCCGCACGCGATATACGCCGAGGAGCCGTCCGTCATGATGCTGACGATGGTCACGCCGGCACGCGACAACATCGGCGACTGAAAAAACAAGACCGCCGGCATCGGATTCCATTGGATTCGCCGGTGCCGGCGACTGCCGGAAATACAAGAAAAGCTCCCTCCCGGGAGCTTTCGTTTTGTGGAGCGGACAACGGGACTCGGACCCGCGGTCTCAACCTTGGCAAGGTTGCGCTTTACCAACTAAGCTATGTCCGCATGTTTTCCACCTTGGTGGGCAACGAGTTGAAAATATACAGGAGCGTCCGCCATCGCGCAAGCCCGGCGTGTCGCGTTTTTGCGGCGCCGGACTCGCGGCAGCTCCGCACGACGGTCAGACATAGTCGTACGGCATGCGCTTTTTAACGCGCCAGAACACGATAAGCGCGATGCCGAAGAGCAGCGCGTAGAAGCCACGGTCCGTCCACAATCCGTAGACCGCGCAATACAACACCAACGCGCGTAACGTATAGAACACGATCCTGCGCATGCCGGAACGCTCCCTGGTCTCCACCGTCATGCGCGTGAAACCGCCGCCCAACGTGCGGCCGGCGCGCCTCCACGGAATGATTCCTTCGAACAGGACGAACATGACGATGGTGGCCACGGCGGAGACGGCTGCATTGACGTTGTTCGCGCGGTTCACATCGAACAGCACGCCAACCAGATAGATAAGCGCCGTGACGGACAGCGACGCCGTTTCGACAAGGAACAGGTCGATCGCGAGCGCCACGCAGCGGCGCATGAAGCCTGGCTCGGTGGTGATGGCGTCTTCGTCGATGCGCTGTTGGGGTAGGAAGTGGGTGACCATGCTTCCCATGGCGTAGCCGAGTATGCCGCCGAGGGTGTTGGTGATGAGGTCGTCGACGTCGAATAGGCGGTAGGCGCATGGATAGATGCCCCAGATGCCGGTCAGCTGGGTGGTTTCGATGAGCAGCGAGGTGAGGAACATGGCCGGCAACGCCGTGGCGAATTTCCAGCGGAAGACGCGTTTCATAAAGTAGCCGAGCGGTAGGAAGAACACGACGTTCATGGCCAGTTGCATGACGCCTGTGATGCCGTCGGTTCGGATGTCGTGGATGAATTCGAATGGGTTGAGTTGTGGCCTGAGATGGTGGGCGGCGCAGTAGGTGGCCGGGTTTTCTGGCATTGGGTACATGGTGAAGCATGCGAGCGCGATGAGGTAGAGCACCACGAGATATGCGGTCAGTGCGGAGGTGAAGCGTAGCCGGTTGTCGCGGTGGTAGAGCAGTGCGAGCACGGGCAGGGTGAGTAGGAGTGAGAGGAATGGCCAGATTGCGATGGCGAGCGCGAATGGCTTGCTGAAGTAGAGGGCGTATGACATGGCCGGTTTCCTTTGCTGGGCGTGTGGGATGCGCGTGGTGTGTGCGTGGGTTTCGTTTCCGTTGTTGGTTCAACGGTAGTACGGCTGGTCGTGTCCGTGGCATCGTCCGTCGTATTCATTCCTTGGCGTAAATGTTGGGGTGACTCATCCTCTGGTATGAGATGGCCCGGCGTGTTTCTTCGTGTCTTTTTCCTCTTGCTTTTCCGTTGGATTGCTTGGCGTCTGATCCGCGCGGAACCGATTTCGGGCATCGTCTTCGCTGTCACCGCGGGAATCCTGTTCATGGCGTTCACGCCGAAACTGCTCAGCGAATAACGGAAGCTCCCGCCTTCCACGCGGAAGGCGTGAAAGGCGGGAGCTCTTATGGGAAGACTAAGGCGGATTTTAAATCCGAGGAATAGTCACCTTTTTGGCACCGGTCATGTAATGCCAGAAATCTTCCGTCCCCGGAATAAGGTCATGCAGAACGCCTGATGTTTTTTCGACCGCTACGCTCGGTGTGCCCGGCACCGGATGGTCATCTGTTGAAGACGCGAAATCGAGTCCGATGATCCACGCATCGGCACTCTCCGCGGCACCAATCGCCTTCATTCCAGGATATTCGGCGAGAACGAGATTGATGGCATCGGCCAATATCATCTGACCCTCCTTGCAGCATTCCAGTACTGATTCGTCGGATTCGGCTTTATACGCTTTATACGCGTCAAAACGTCACCGTCCATATTCAAATACCATGAGTCGTTTGCCGATCTCGTTTGCGGAGCGGGGGAATCATTCCGCCTGTTTGACGCGTTCCATCGTAGTATCCGTTGAAGGGCGTTCTTGTTGGTCTTGGTATCCATTCCTCTTATCACGTTTCCGCTGTATGCTTTAGGGAAAGCTGTTATGCGGGAGGATCATGCGGACCACGAAAAGCAAGAAACCCATCACCGTCGCATCGGTATGCGTCGCCGCCGTGGCATGCGCTGTCGGCGCGTACCGGTTCGTCTACCTGCCACTCCGGCCTGCCGATGTCAGTCATGCTCGGATCAGCATCAACGCGACGGGCAAGTTCGACGAATCCCAGATCGACGGCGCGGTGAAGGCGGACCTTGCCAGGCTGAAATCCTGGAACGGTTGCCGCGTGGATGCCGTCCGATATGACGCAAAGCGTTCGGCCACGCTACTTGCAGCCGAACACGACGTCACGGCTTCCGGCGGCAGTTCTTCGATTTCCACGGCCATTGACGAATACGGGATGGACAATGTGATTTACCTCTCCAATGACATCTCCTGCCATGCCGGCTCGCAGAACTCGTCCCAAGATGGCTGGGGAAGCTGGTACGCGTGGAATCCCGGTTCCGCGCGGGCGGAACACGGATGGATCTTCATCGACGAGGGATATTAAAGTTCAACGGAATACCGTGCACCATGCCATGATGTCGAAACCATACGATGACGATTGGCTTTAGTACAGCATTAATAAAAAGCGGGCCTACGCGTCCTGATCACGCGGAACGCAAACCCGCTTTCGATGGCATAGTCATCGCTTGGCTTATCTGGCTACTTGGTCGAGGAACCACTCGTCATGGCTGGCCGATTTTCCATCCGTTGCGTTCGCGAGCGTATGTGCTTTGCACGGATTGATGCCGCTATACCCGTGCGGACCTGCAGTCGTGCGACTCCGGCCAATCAGTCAAGGATGATGCCGGCTTCACTCATCTGCCGACGGGCTGCGATACCGAGTTCCTCACTGACCGGTTTCGGTCAGGTTTTCGATGACATGCACTTCGAAACCCAGCTTCTTCGCGTCGAGAGCGGTCTCCTTGACGCAATGCGATTCGGCCAGTCCGACCACATCGACCCGTGTGATGCCCGCGGTCTTCAACCCGTTGGCGAGTGTCCTGCCCGCGGCCATGGCGGTGGAGACTTCCTCACGGGTGGGAATGCGGTCGGTGTTGTCCTCAAAGCCTTCGAAGCCGGAATATGAGGGGGAATACTGGCCCTTCTTGAAATGATGTTCGATGTTCAATGCGGCGATGGCGGGATGCAGTTCGGCATTGGCGGTTCCGGCCTTGCCGTGCACCGGCCAGGTATCCACGAAATCAGGATGTTCGGACCAGTGGGTTCCCGGCTCGATATGCCAGTCCTGCGTGGTCGCGATATATGCGTATTCGCTCCGACGCGCGTTCACATAATCCGCAATACGTTCGGCGACCGCATTGCCTCCCTGCACGCCCAGTTCGCCTCCTTCGCAGAATGTTGGCTGCACATCCACCACAATCAAAGCCTTTGCCATGCTTCTTCCCTCCTGAAAGGTTCCGAAACCACTGTAGCGAATCGATCACGTGATTGGATAATTCGTTTCATCCACAACGTCGTTGTGATATATGCGCCTTTCCCCACGGCCCATCCTATAATCTGAAGAGACGATGGCACGTAGGAAAATATGAGACCGGTGGAGCCGTTGCGCGTATCGAGCTATGCCACCGGTCTGTAGGTCGGTTCTGCCGGATATGGAAGTGTGGTTTTGTTAAAAAGCATGGATGATCTGATTGTGTCGGGGCTGCGCATCGATTGGAATATGCTGACTGATTCATACGTCAGTCGAATTCCCTCATTGCGTTCGATTGACGAACTTGAATTCCACAAGAATGTCACCTTTCTGGTAGGCGAGAACGGTAGCGGCAAATCAACCTTGCTGGAAGGCATCGCCGTCGCCTGCGGCTTCAACGCGGAAGGCGGCACGCGCAACTACCGTTTCAGCACATACGATGACACGTCGGATCTCGCCAAGGCGATGACGATATACCGGCAGTATGCGATCGGCCCATCAAGCTTCTTCCTGCGCGCGGAAAGCTACTTCACCTTGGCGACGCAGGCTCGTGAATATGATCATGGCGGAGGACTTGCCCGTCTGCATGAGATGTCGCATGGCGAAGGATTCCTGGAGATACTCCTGTCCCACACGGGAAAGGGTCTCTATCTTATGGACGAACCCGAATCCGCGCTCTCGACACAGCGGCAATTGACTCTGCTGGAGCACATGTACCGAATGGCAAACGACGGATCGCAATTCATCGTCGCGACCCATTCGCCGATTCTGCTCGGTCTGCCGGATGCGGAAATCCTGTCATTCGACGAAAACGGCGTCCATCCCTGCGATTATGAGGATACGGACAGCTATCAAATCACCAGGGTCTTCATCAACCATCGTGAATCGGTGCTACGTCATCTGCTCGAAGACGAGACATGAGCTGAAAGGGAACGGTTGCGGGTGTTCGCTATGATGTTCGATTGGCGTTTGAAGGAACATGAAAGACTAGAGGTATCACGGCATGGCGATTGAGGCGCAGGGACTTGAGATTCAGATCGGCGCGCGCACGTTGCTGCATCCCACCAACTTCCACGTTGCCAAGGGAGACAAGATCGGTCTGGTCGGCCGCAACGGCGCCGGCAAGACCACGCTGACCCGTGTGATCACCGGCGATATGCTGCCGACCGCCGGCAAGGTACGTGTCTCCGGCAAACTCGGCTATCTGCCACAGGACACGCATGCCGCAGACCCGGAGCAGACCGCACTGGACCGCATGATGAGCGCGCGCGACATCGCTTCGATCATCAAACGCATACGCAAGGCCGAAAAGGAAATGACCGATCCGGATCCGGATGTCATGACCAAGGCGATGAACCGCTACGACAAGGCCATGCAGGATTTCGAAAAGGCCGGCGGCTATGCCGCACAGTCCGAAGCGACCGCCATGGCGGCCAGTCTCGGCCTGCCACAGGAAGTGATGGGCCAGCAGCTGGGTACGCTTTCCGGCGGTCAACGCCGTCGTATCGAACTGGCCCGCATCCTGTTCTCCGACGCGGACACGCTGATCCTTGACGAGCCGACCAACCATTTGGACGCGGATTCCATCGAATGGCTGCGCGGCTATCTGAAAAAATACGAGGGCGGTTTCCTGGTCATCTCCCACTCCACCGAACTGCTTGACGAAGTGGTGAACAAGGTCTGGCATTTGGATGCGCAGCTCGGTCAGATCGACATGTATTCTCTCGGTTGGAAGGCATACCTGCACCAGCGCGTGGTCGACGAGGAACGTCGCCGCCGCGAACGCGAGGTCGCCGAGAAGAAGGCCGAACGTCTGATGCAGCAGGGCATCCGTCTGCACGCGAAAGCCACCAAGGCCGTGGCCGCGCAGAACATGATGCGTCGCGCGGAGAAACTGCTGGAGAACACGTCCGAAGCACAGAAGAAGGAGAAGGTGGCGGACATCCGCTTCCCGGAACCGGCGCCCTGCGGCCGCACGCCGATCATGGCAAAGGACATCTCCAAGGCCTACGGTTCGAACATCGTGTTCGCCGGCGTGAACCTGGCCATCGACAAGGGCTCCCGCGTGGTCATCCTCGGATACAACGGCGCTGGCAAGACCACCACCCTGCGTCTGCTCGCCCACCTGGAGGATCCCGACACCGGATCCGTGGAGTACGGGCACGGCTGCAAGATCGGCTATTTCGCACAGGAACACGACACATTGGACCTTGACGCCACCGTGTTGCAGAATCTGATTCACGTGGCACCGGAACTTGACGACACACAGGCACGTTCCATCCTTGGGTCGTTCCTGTTCTCCGGCGATGACGCGCTGAAACCGGCACGAGTGCTTTCCGGCGGCGAGAAGACCCGTCTGGCGTTGGCCACGCTGGTGACGAGCCGCGCGAACGTGCTACTGCTTGATGAACCGACCAACAATCTGGATCCGGCGTCCCGCGACGAGATTCTGAAGGCCATCGCCAAATACGAGGGCGCGATTGTGCTGGTCACCCACGACGAGGGCGCGGTCGAGGCGTTGAATCCGGAACGCGTGCTGCTCATGCCCGACGGCGACGAGGACCTGTGGAACGACTCCTACCTGGATCTGGTGGCCGAGGAATAATCCCACGTCCACCATTTCCGACACGCATATGGGAAAGCCCGGACGAATCAGATCGTCCGGGCTTTCCCATATTGAACGGTTCCTGTTACGCGGGAACCGGTTACGCGTGCACGTGTTTGGCGCTGTAGATGTCCGGCTCGACGTAGATCTCGAAATTGTACCAGGGCAACGCGGTGCGCACGGCCTTCTCGATCTTGTCGACGGTTTCCACGTCATAGTCGCGGTCGAGCTTGCTGGTCTGCACTTTGACGCACAGGAGGATGTCGTCCTCCGACATGTGCACGGTCTGCATGTTCAGCAATCGTTCGACGCCCGGCGTGGTGGTAACCGCCTCGACGATCTTCCCGCGCGTATCGGAATCCACGGCCTCGCCGATGAGCAGCGAACCGGATTTGAACGCGAGAAACAGCGAACCGACGATCAGCACCAGACCGACCATGAGACCACCCAACGCATCAAAAATCTCATCGTCGAGCAGAATCGCAAGACCAATGCCGAGACCTGCGAACGCCAAACCGATCAAAGCGAGCGTATCCTCCATGATCACCGAAGCCAGTTCGGCGGACTTGGTGTGCCTCCAGAAACGGAACACGCCCATATGCTTCGTGTTCGTGCGTTCCATACGCTCGTTGGCTTCCTTGATGCTCTGGTGCAGGCCGAATCCTTCCAGGCATGCGCTGATGACGACCACGATGAACGCGACAAGCAGTTCCATCCTGTTCACGTCACGCAATGCCGGATCGGCGCTGATCGCGACAAGCTTCTTCACCGCTTCGGACGTCGAGAAGAATCCACCGACGAAGAACAGCAGCGTGGCCACGACGAACGAAGCAAGATATTTGGCGCGATACAGGCCGAACGGATGGTCGCCGTCCGTCTTGCGCTTGGAGAAACGTCCGCCCACCATCAATACGATTTCGTTGGAGCAATCCGCGATGGAATGTACCGACTCGGAAAGCATGGCGGACGATCCGGTGAAGAACGCCGCGCACAGTTTCGCGATGGCGACGCCGATGTTCGCACCCAACGCCGCCTTGACGGCCGCGCCCTGATGTTCGGCTTCCCGCACCTCCCCCATGTTGTTCGTGGTCGTACTGTCGCCTGCGGGATCGCGCGATTCGCTCATTGCCTTCCATTCTCGAATGTGTAACGGATAACATCATCCATTCAAGCACGAATACTGGCCGAGAAGCCGTGTGCGCCCGTGTTTCGGGACGTGCGTGTAACCTTCACTAGGTATTTGTCGCTTTCCCAAAAAAAGGGGTATTCAATGGCATACTCGCATAACGCGCCGTTCCGCGCCGACGTGGTCGGCTCCTATCTCCGCCCGGCCGAGCTCAAGGCCGCGCGTGAGGATTTCGCCGCCGGCAAAATCGATGCCGCAGCGCTCAAGGCGGTCGAGGACAAGGCCATCACCGAACTCGTCGCCAAGCAGAAGGCCGCCGGCCTGCATGTGATCACCGACGGCGAATTCCGCCGCGGCTGGTGGCATTTCGACTTCATGTGGGGCTTCAACGGCGTGGACCATGCCGCCGCAGCCCACCGCGTCGCCTTCCACGACGAGGTGACCCCGGCCGACACCGCCACCGTGACCGGAAGGATCTCCGGCGAGAACCATCCGTTCGTCGAACATTTCAAGTTCGTCAAGCAGTTCGAGGACGAGAACACCGTGGCCCGCCAGACCATGCCCTCCCCCGCGCAGACCCGCTTCGTGCTCACCGGCAACGCGGCCGCCTACCCGTATGACGAGTTCTACAAGAACGACGACGAGCTGACCGCCGACATCGTCGCCGCCTACCGCCAGGTCATCGCCGACCTGTATGCCGCCGGCTGCCGCAACGTGCAGTTCGACGACTGCACCTGGACCCGCCTGTGCGATGCGAGCGTACGCGAACGTCTCGGCTGGAGCGACGAGGACGCGCTACGCCTGCAGCAGGAGAACCTCGACGTCATCAACGCCGTGATCGCCGACCAGCCGGACGACCTGGTCATCAACACCCACGTGTGCCGCGGCAACTTTCACTCCACCTGGCTTTCCTCCGGAGGCTACGCGCCGGTCGCGGCCAAGCTGTTCGGCGAGGAGAACGTGGACGCCTACTACCTCGAGTTCGACGACGACCGTTCCGGCGATTTCGCGCCGCTCGCCGAAGTCTCCGGCGACAAGAAGGTCGTGCTCGGCCTGATCACCTCCAAGAAGCCCGACCTTGAGGATCCGGACACCATCAAGGCCCGCATCCAGGAAGCCGCCCAGTACATTCCGCTCGACCGCCTGTGCCTGTCCACCCAGTGCGGCTTCGCCTCCACCCAGGAAGGCAACAAGCTCACCGAAGACCAGCAGTGGGCCAAGATCGCACTCGTCCAATCCATCGCCAAGGACGTGTGGGGCGAGTAAACACAGCACGCCATCCACAATCAGCTATAAGGAAGGGCTATCCGTCTTGTTCGGCGGATAGCCCTTTGTTTGTTTGCCGGCGTTTTTAACGGGCAGGTCAGCCCTTCACAGCCTCATCGATGCAACGAATCGCGTTCAACGTACGCGGATAGCCGATATACGGCATGCACTGCGAGACCACCGCGATTAGAAACGCCTTCTCATTGCCGACGACCATATTCGCCTTGGCATGCGCCGTAAGCTGCGGTTCGCAACCACCCTGCGCGGCCAGGAAACACAACGTGACCATTTCGCGCTCGCGGGTGTCGAGTCCGCCGCGAGTGTAGTAGTCGCCGAAGCAGTTGTCGGCCAGCCACTTGTTGATGTGCCGGGTCTCCTCCGGTCCGGATTGCGCGAATCCGCGCATGTTCTCGCCGAAGATCTCGACCTGCTTGTCCTCTCCGGCCTGCGCGCGGGTCTCCGACGTGGTCGTGCCCTGCGGCTCCAGCGGCAGATGCACGTTCGCGGCTCCAAGGAAAACGTTGAGCTTCTTCAGGAACGGCAGGGTTCTCCCGAATCCGCAGTATGCGGTGGCTTGGTAGATCATCTCCTTGATGGCCACGGACGTCAGTCCTGTCTCGTAGGCGACCGGCAGCATCATTTCGAACGCGTCGAGACCCTGGCAGCCGACCAGAGCCGCGAGGATCGCCAGGGAGCGGGTCTGGTCGTCCAGATCGGGATGGTTCGCGCCCGGCTCGTTCACCACTTCCCCGTAAGCGAAGTCGGAAAACAGCTTGACATATTCCGGATCGGTCTGCGACAGCGTCCTGTCGTTGTTCCAGAACGCGTTCATCTTCCTATGCAGTTCCTCGAACATGGCTTCCTTTCCATTCGATGTCTTCGCGCCGCATGCCGCGTTCATTCTATCGTCGGAAATGTTGCGTGCGGATAGCGGCCATCGTCGTCTGAATGTTCAGCGTGCGATCGCGCCCTTGCCGGGCTGTTTCTTGACGTTTTCGATGACGTCTTTGTTTTCCTCGAGAATTCGGTTGGCCTCATCCTCGTGTCCTTCGGCGATGGCGCGCCAATAGAGCGATTTGAGCGACACGTACGCCTGCTGGATGCGCAGGGCCTCGGCTTTCGCGGCCAGACGCAGCGATTGCGCGTCGAGCAGTTCGATCTGCCGTCGGGCGCCTTCCGGACCGTCGAAACGGTTCTTCAGGTATTCGCGCATCGATTCAAGCGGCATGCCCGTCGCCGCCAGGCATGCGATGGTGGTCAGCGATTCGATGTCCTTGTCCGAATAGACTCGGTGGCCTGAACTCGGATCGCGGGCGATCGGATCGATGATGCCGATCTGCTCGTAATAACGCAACGTCGATTCGGGCAGTCCGGAAATCATGGACGCCTCACGGATCGAATGCCAGGTGGTCGTCGTATTGCTCATACCCCGCACTCTAAAAACTTAAAGTGCTCGAAGTCCATATTCCGGCGTGTCGTATTGGTCCGACGTCAAACGGCATTGAGCGGGCAATGGAAGAGCCGGTATCCGAAAAGTGGATCTGTCGCACGACTCCATTTTCATGTCCTTTTCGGCAATCGTGCGGCTTTTTCGTCCGTCTGTATGGGAACCGACGGACGAAAAAGCCCACGCATGCTCAGGCGGCGGTGATCAGCTCCGAGGAATCCATGTCGAAATCGGCCATCGCGTAGGAGCGGATGGCGGGATCATCATACGTGTTCATGTAGTACGTGTTGGTCTTGGACGAATATCCGCTGGTGAACAGCGTGCGTTCGAACTGGCCGTTGCCCATCTTCGCCATGCCGTCAACCATCTGCACGGAACCAAGGGTGTGGAACAGGCGGGACACGTTGGCCGCCTCGCCTTCCTGCTGCGGATAATGCGTGTTGGCATAAGCCACACGCACGAAACGCGACGGGGAGCTCACATCGCCCGGAATGCCATGCATGCTCACACCCGCGCCCCAAGCGGACAGGGACGCTTTGCCCCACGTGGCCGGCTCGGCCATCTCGTTGCCGACGCACATGTAGTTGCGCAGATTCTCCATATGGAAACCGAACGTCGGCTGGTTGGTCAGCACGTCTACGTCGTCATGGTGCACATGCATGCCGTCCGCCATCTGTTCGACGACGATGCTGCGCTCGCTGTCGCCGATGATCCAATGCAGCAGCGACTCCTGCTGGCCGGGCACGATCTGGGAGACGAGGGTCACGTTCTTCAACGCCTCCTCGACTTCGTCGACGGAATCGAAATTGCGTGCCACCCACAGCGGGAATTCGAAGGTCGCGACGTTGTCGGTGCCTTCGACCGGCTCATGCACGAACTCCGCGTAGCCGGGGAAATTCAATCCCGCGATGGCCAGACCATGCTCGTTGGCGCAGTCGAAATACATCGGACGGTCGGCCATGACCACGCCCACGCCGATCACCGCGTTCGGCGTGGCTTTGCCGCTCGCGCCGAACACGTTGTCGTAGTGGTAGCCGCGTGGAGTGGCCAGGATGCTTTCGCCGTATGAGAAGCTCCAGTCGAGGTTGCGGCCGAAATACATGTTTCCCTCTTCGTCGGAGAAACGAACGCCAGTGCACATGATGGACTTCCTTCCTTTGTTTGATTGACCCGGTGCGTTCATCATACGCATGGACGGCTGGACGAGCCACGGCTTCAGCCGACGGATAAACATGAAGGGTGGCCAAAAATGCCAAGAGTCGTTGAAAATGAAAAAATCCCCTTGTTTCCAAGGGGATTTTTCGAATGGCTCCTGCGACTGGGCTTGAACCAGTGACCGTCCGATTAACAGTTAGAAAGTCTGATAGAATACCCCTTGGAACGATTGGGTAAAACGGCTTCATTCCAACGGTTTAACCTCACTTGACCCTCACTTGACCCGCAAGTGAAGGTCAAATGGAAGTCTGAGAATGTCTGAGAATATGGAAGCAAGGAGGTAATCATGGCACGCAAAGCAAGAAACGGCATCGTCTACCCATACAAAGTCGAACGGAAAAAGAAGCTGGCCGATGGCACAATCAAGGCTTATCCCAGCTTCGAGTTCAAGATCGACGGGAAGACCTACAGCTGCAAGAAGTACGCCGACGCGAACCGGCGTCTGACCGAACTGCTCCAAGAGCGAGCCAAATTCGGCAGCACCAGCAACACGTCAGTCACGTTGGGCGCATATGCGGAACAATGGTTGGAACGACGGCAGAGGGATGCAGACCCGAAGACTTTCGCCAACTATCGAACCATCGTCCGCAAGCATCTACGCCCATACCATTCGCAGAAAATGTCGAACCTGAACGCCGCAGTCTGCGACCGCATCGTAAATGGCCTTACCGTCGCGAAGACCATCGACGGCAAGAAAATGCACGTGAAGGCCAGTCTCAGCCTCCGCCGCCAGACGCACACCACGTTGAACCAGATTTGCAATGCCGCCGTAGCGGATAGGATTCTTCCCACGAATCCGATGGGTGGCGTTCCCACTCCGAAGGACAAGGACATCAGTCTTGCCGACGAACGCAAGAACGAAGCCCACGAGCGTACCGCATTCACCGACGATGAAGCCAAACGCATCCTCCAAGCCGCCAACGAACTAGGCATACGGAACGGCGCGAGGGAATGGTTCAGACTATGCACCGGTATGCGCCCCGGCGAAATCTTGGGGGCTTCACTCCAAGACCTCGAACTGACCACCACGGCAAACGGCATCCCCTACGGCGAATACACCGTCAACTGGAAACTGGAGGAGTTGAAGAAGGAGCACGGTTGCGGCGAACCAGACCGTAAAGGCGTGTACCCGTGCGGATACAAGCGTGGTGCCGCATGTCCGCAATGGAGGTGGCGTATTCCAGACGGCTTCGACATGATCGAGTTGCAAGGCCGCTGGTGTCTCACCCCGCCGAAATCGAAGCGTGGAAGGAAAGTGCCAATCATTCCCGCATTGGCGCAGACACTCGAAGCATACTTGGTGGATACCGCTGAAATACCGAACCCGCATGGACTCCTGTTCCGTCATGATGACGGCTCCCCTATCGAACCGGAAGAGGATATCGAACAGTTCCGCAAACTGTTAGAAGCAGCGGGAGTACCCAATGCGGAGCATAGGAGCCGTCACGAAACCCGTCATACCGTCGTTACCATCCTCATGTCAATGGGCGTGGATGTCGGACTGGTCGAGGAAATCGTGGGCCATTCCAGCCGTCTGATGGTCGAACACTACCGTCATGCCGGGTTGAAAGAACGGTTGGCCGCAATGGAAACGATGAACTCCGCATTAGACTTGAAGCAGATCGAACAGAAAGGTGTCGTAAATGCCGCATGAGCTTGATGTAGTTTCGTATAAGGAAGGATACGGTCGAGGATTCGATGAAGCATTGAGACTCGTAGAACGATATGGGTACGTACTCAACGCGCCCAGAATGGTGATAAACGGAGCTGGCTACGACGGCTGGCATCCAGAAGACGAGTTCCCGAAGAAAATAACCATCACCGAACAGCAGTTGGACATTGAAAAACATGCGGCTGTGCAATCTGTGGTGGATTGCATCAGGGAAAAGCATTGCAACATGTATCAGTGTCGCTATTACGACCAAATGGGCCAGCAAATAGACTTCGGCGATGGAGATAGAGCCAATCGAACCGCTGACTAGGAACAAGCCCGATGCAGAATAGGACGCCTTGGAAACGTTGCAATACTGCGGAAACCTGTAAGACGATTGCAGAATAGGACGCCCTAAAACACAGAAAAGCCCCTCCCACAGCACGGAAGCTAAGAGAGGGGCAATTCAGACTCGCGGTAGCATGTCATACAGTTTTTGAGTGTCCAATGTCACGCCATGCATTCGGCTGAAATCAGCCTCACCGCCGTGTATCCTGTCGGCCTTCACATCCTTCGTGAGCTCGCGCTTCCACTTCGTCCAAAAATCATCATGCTCTTTCTTGGTCATGATGATGATTCTACCGTGCGAAACACAAAAAGCCCCTCCCCCAGCGTAATCGCTGAGAGAGGGGCAAACTTGTACACAGGACGTACTAGTTGGGCATAGTATTCTTACACTTCTCCAACATCATGTTAGAGAAATGAAAGGTTTCTACTCGGAATACCGGGCCTTCAACTCGCTGACGCCAATCAAAGCGCCAACCAGCACGGCCAGAGCGTTCAACGTGGTCACGATCTGGTCAACGCATGGAAGGTTCCATGCTGGGCCTACCACATGCACGAACACGGCCAAAGCGGGCAACGCGATAAGCGCCAACCACTTCAGCACCTTGTACGCTTCGTCCGGCAGGATGTAGTTGTTTTCCTCGCCAGTTTCTTCCTGCGGCTTTTCGCCGTCATTCTGAGTCTCCTTGACTTCATCGACCATAGTTACTCCAATCACCAGTAGAGGGTTTCGCCCGGATAGATCAACGCCGGATTGCCGGAACGATACCCGTGGATGCTGTACATGTTGACCCCGTAATATGCGGCGATGCCGCCGAGGGTGTCGCCGGAACGAACCACGTACCGTCCACCGGTGGCGACCGTGCCCGTGCCGGTGCGACGGCAGACGGTCTCGCCAGCGTAGATGACGTTCGGATTACCCGAACGGTACCCCGTCCACTGGTTCCACGAACCACCATTGCTAGCTGCGATGGAACTCAACGTGTCACCGGACTTGACGGTCACGCACAGGCTGCCGCAGTTCACCGCAGTGGACGCGCCACCAGAGCCGCCGAGACGCTGGTTAACTATCGCCATCACCGTGTCATAGGCACCGCCAAGAGCCTGACGACGCTCATTGCCGTTGCCGTACACGCCGCGAATGACCTTCGTGGCCATGTCATTGTAGTCCGGCGTGGCAGTGACCTGCGGCCTGACCGGATCATGTCTCACCTCGGCATGGGTCTTACCCCTATCGCCGTTCGCGATCTTCTGCCAAGCGTCACGTTCACCGAAGAACAGGTTCAAATCCAACGGGCCGACACCGTTCAGATAGCCGGTGGACGCATACTGCACCATGCCCTCGCCCTTGCTACCAGCATTCCACGGAGTGGACTGCCAGCCGGTCGCGTTCATGGAAGCGTACTGAGCCTTCCACAGCATGCAATGGGCGCGCACGTCGGACGGAATCTGATACACGGCACTGTCCTGCACGTACACGATGGGCCAAACCTTGGTACGCGAATACACCTGGTTGACCCACTGGCGCACCCAGTCGCCGTTGCCCCAAGCTGCGTTGCCGTTGGACTCCCAGTCCAACGCGAGCACGCACTGGCCCACATAACCGTTGAACTGATTCAGGTAATGGTTCACCTCGGCGGTGACGTTGCCGCCGTCCGCGTAATGGTAGCCGCCGCAAGCCTTGCCGGTCTGACGTGCCCAATCGGTCTGGCTGCGCCAAGACGGGTTCACGTAGCCGCCACCCTCCGTGATCTTAACGATGGCCGCGTCGGCGTCCACCACGCGCGTCACGTCTGCACTCTGCCAGCCGGAAACGTCGATGATGTTCATGTTCGCGCTGGCGACCGGCGCGACGGCGACGCACAGCACCGCAGCCAACGCGGTCAGCGGCTTGCCGATATGCCGACGCAGACGCTTGTGCTTCGGCTTGCCTTTGTTGTTGAGGATGCCCACATCCTCTCCTTCCCGCCCCCAAGTCAAGGGGCAATAGAAAAGCCATCCCGAAGTGGGATGGCTTTAAAAACTGATGCGAAAATCAACGCAAGTGCGCGTTGAGCAGCGCGACCGTCATATCTTCCGTGACGCGCAGTTTCGCGGTCGTCACGCTGTTGGCCGCGAGCTTGTCGGCTGTGACCGCAAGAGCGGTGATGTGCCGCGCCTGCACGCTGTTCGCAACCAATTTGCCGGACGTAACCGCGTCAGCCACCAGCTTGTCCGTGGTGACACCGCCAGCCGAAGAGCCTGACTTCTGATGCGTGCCGTGATTGAACGCGATGACGAGCGCGAGCAGTAGCAGGTATGCGCCGCCTGCGATGGCTAGGTGCGTCATTGCCGGTCCTCCAAATATTTTTCGGCGGCAGCGACTATCCAGCATTGCGCGTCGAGTTTTTCGAGCTTAGCCAGCTCGTATCGGACGGCTTCGGAATGGTCGTGGCTTTGGTCGCCGTAGATGAGGCTGATGAGCGTGTTCTTGATCGTGTCGCGGCAGAGTTCGTCCATGCGCTCGTCAAAGCGCTCCGTGCGTTCGCCTAATTGGCGGGTTTTGGCGAAATGCTGGGAAAGCACACTGTTATACGGCAAGCGCTCAGGATTGACGTGGGCATAAAGACCAGTAGCCAATGATTCGAGCGCCCCCGGCCAGATTTTGAGACATAGTGTGATTACCGCGCACGCGCCGCCCACACCACCAAACCCTGCTAGAAACGTTTGAAACACATCACATCTCCTTGAAATCGTTTAATCTTTTGGCATGGTGTCGCCATCGAAATAATTGCCCGGCAATCCCAACGAGACGAGCTGCTGCCACTGGTCTTGAGGCACGCACAAGCCTTTGCTCAGATTGACCGTGCAATTGTTCAGACCGACGAGAATGCCGTGAGTGGTGCTGGCGGCGGTGAAGACGTAATCCACGCGACCATTCGAAGTGACCAGCCCACTATCGCTGCCATTGGTGGTGAGACGCAAGCGCGGATTGTCGCCACTCGTGGACAGCATGTAACAGACGACGCTCACATGGTATTTCACGCCCGCCGTCAACCCCGTGAAGGTGATGTCCGATGGTGTCGTGTTCGTCGTCTTGACGCTCACACCGTCTTTCGGCATGACGCAGTGATTAACGATGGGAGTCATGCCACCACCCCCAAAGGGGTTAGGCGCGCGGCATCGTATCCCCGGTGAAATATCCGATGCCGCCGAGCAGGGTCTTGTTCGCCTGATACTCGGCCAACGTGCAGAGGAGTATATTTGTCACGGTGACGGTCGGACTGCCTGACTTGACGGAATAATTCACTGATAGCGGACTGGAATTGTCGACGTACGTCATGTAGCTGACACGTTGGCGTGCGCTGAATTCGCCCTGTGTTCCGATAATCGAGACAGTGCCGCCTGTGACGTTCATATCGAAACTGACCCAATATGTCATATATCTCACGCTCGGAACGGTCGTGAGATGCACCCAATTGTTGGCTCTCAAGGTGATGGTCGAGGTTGGGCTCGGGCATAGGTTCGTGATTATCATCGGACATCACCCGCCCGACGGACGCTCCTATGCGCGTGGCATCGTGTCGCCGGAGAAGAAGCCCGGAAGCCCCCCCCCACGGCTTTATCGTAAGTGTCGGCCAATTCCAAAATCGGATTGGCGATATTCGCGGCACTGCCGTTCGGATAGAATTCGACACGTATCCGGCCACTGCCGGTGGAGTTGAATCGCAGGAGCAAATTGTTCGCATTCTGGGAGACGGTGGCATAAGCGATAGGCTTGGTGTCGCTTGACTCGAGACTGTACACCGTGAGCGGCTTCGGATTTTTGTCGTGTTCCGTCCAGAGGAAGCAGGCGAATACGAGTGCCGCGTTTTTCGGCACGGTGAGATTGAAACCATAACCGCCATTGTTGCCATAGATGCTCAGCTGCTTGGTGTCGGCGTTATATGATGCCTTCACTTCACCGGAAATGTTTACGTCGGCGAATGGGCCGGTGAAATTCGGATTGGTGAAATAGTTAATCCTCTGCATGCGTATCCCCCTTCACGCTTTCGAGCACGTCGGCGGGAATCAATTTCATGGCCGCGTTGAGCTGACTGGTCAGGATTGCGATTTGCTTGTTGAGAGTGCCGATCTGTTGCGAGAGCTGGTCGATGACCTCGTTCGCGTCGGCTGGAATCTGAGCCAAAATAGTCTCCTTAAATACGAAACCCCCGCAATCCGCGTGGATTGCAGGGGTTGAAAAAACTGGAATGCTGGATTAGTCTGCGGCGGTCATCGTGTCGATACGCGTCACGCCCTTAAGCTCGTCCAAGGTGAGCGTGCGGGTAACGTGAGTGACAATATCCTCCAACAAGACACTCTGGCCAGTATCATCAAACGTTGCACGCACGCCACGCGAATCATCCTGCCAAACCTCACCAGCATCCTGAGCAAACGTGAACCGCAAGCCCAAACGATACAGTTCAGCCTTCAAACTCTCCTTCGGCGGGCGCAAATCCAAAACGCCAGACGCAGACGCAGTAGTAGTTTCGGCATTATCAGCCATAATCAATCTCCAATCATCAAAATCAAATAGTGAACATCATGAACACGGAAACCCACCAGGCGACGGATTGCTGTCGAGTGCCGACGCGGAGGTGACCGCGCAGGAACACGCCGTCGCCGTTGATGTCCGGGTCCACGGTGCTGGGGACCGTGTTTCCGGGAACGAACGCGCCGCCATACTGGCCGTTGTTGAAGATGCAGGGCACGTTCAGGCCGATTTTCGGGGTGAATCCTTCCTTGAACCAGCCGATGTCGAGGTAGTCGCCTGCGTTGAGCGTGACGCTCTTTTTGTCGGAACGCTGCAATTCCAACTGCATGTAACAAGTGTTGCCGATCACGGTCATGTGACTGCGGTAATCCTTGCCGCTATCACCCGCGTAAGCAGTCCAACCCGACGAAGGAACGAACCAGTCGCTCAAATCCGTGTACACGACAGGGTCGATACGCGAACCATTCACGTAAATACCCAAGCCGCCGATATGTTTCGACCAACCATCCTCACCGTTGATGTCCACACGGCCAGCATTCATCTGAATACGTGAAGCGCCGGAATTGAAACGGACGACCGACAATTCACTATTCGACGGGTCAATACCAATGTTCAAACGCCGGTAAGCGCCAGGGTCGTTCTGACCCGACGGGTTGAAACCATGCGACTGTCCCTGCGTATACCATGCGACACCATTCGCGTCATAGCATTTCAGTAGACCATACACACTGCCGTCACTGGCCGTCGTATTGTTCAATACCAATCGTGGGCCTGACAATGCGGTCTGGAACCTGCCGGAAAGCAGATTGTCGGTACCGTTCAAATGGATGGTGCGATTGTTCGACTTGTCGTAGAAGTCCAAAGCTCCACCGGACAGTTTGAAACCGGTATTAGCTGCGGAACTCGACTGAATCGTGCCACCAGTAATCGTTCCACCGGTGATCGTGCCACCCTCCAACGTGGCGGCGGTTATCTTACCGTTCGTCAGTAAAGCGCCATTCATCTGAATGGTGCCGTCAGACTTCAACGTGAACTTCGCGTTACCATTCCCGTCGTAGGCGACGAGACCACCGGAAGTGAGCTTCAACCCACGGTTGGCAGTACTGGAAGTCTGAATGGTGGAACCGGTCACGGTCACGCCACTCAAATCCGACCCCGACTGGATACTGCCCTTCAACGACAGCACGCCGGATTTAGCATCATACGAGAGTTTGTCTCCCACGTAGAAGCCGGAAGAGTTCAGTTTCGTCTTCCCGTCAGGAGACGTGAACGCGCTACCAGTAATCACAGCGCCGGACACCGTGCCGCCAGTGATCGTCGAACCCGTCACGGTGCCACTGAACGTCGCACTGCCGGACGCGGCATTCAACGTGACAGTGGCCTTGCCCTGCGTGTTCCGCAACACCAAGCCGCTATCGTTCAGCAACATGCGCGAGTTCGCGGTACGGAACTCGCTACCCACAATCGACGTGCCGCTGATCGTGGAGCCGGACAGTATCTCACCGCACATGGCGACCGTGCCGGACTGAGAATCCAGTACGAACGACTCATCATCAGCCAAATCCACAGTCACCAGCACGGACGGACTATTGTTCGGTTCGCCCTGCCAATATGTGTAATACGCCTGACGTTTCCTACCGGATTTCGCCTTGGCGACGATACCAGCATCATTGATGACCATCCGCCCATCGGACGTGCGGAACACGCCACCCTGAATCGTCTTGCCATACAATGCGTCGGCCTTGATGTTCTGACCGGTCACACTATTGGCGGCAAGCTCACCGGCCTGAATCTGATGCGCCTTCAAAAGCGCGACGGTCATATCCTCAGTGACCTTGAGCTTCGCCGTGGTCACCGAATTGGCGAGAATCTTATCCGACGTGACAGCGTTCGTCACAATCTTGTCAGAAGTCACCGCGTTGGCGGCGATCTTTCCTGAATTGATGGCGTTGGCTATGATATTGTCTGATGTGACCGCGTTAGCCGCTATATCCCCCGCCTGAATCTGATGAGCCTTCAGGAGAGCCACCATCATATCCTCAGTGACGCGGAGTTTGGCCGTGGTCACGGAATTGGCTGCAATCTTGTCGGACGTGATGGACAGTGCGACGATATTGCGCGCCTGCACGCTGTCCGCAGCGAGCTTGCCAGCGGTCACCGCGTCGGCGACCAGCTTTTCGGTCGTGACCGAATTGGCTGCGAGCTTGTCAACGGTGATGGCATTGGCCTTGACCTTCTCGGCGGTCACTGAGTCGGCGGCGAGATGCTTCGCGGCCACCGTGCCAGCAGCGAGGATGTTGTTCGCCACGAGGTCGAATGGCTCGAATCTCGTACCGTCCCACGTCAGGACTTCCACCACACGATCGGACAAGGGCACCAAGACGCTCGGACTGTTGTTCGGCGCTCCCTGCCAGTACGTGTAAAAATCGGCCAGCATGGACGGCGAATTATTCTTCTCACCCTTCCACCTCGTCCAATATTTCTGCGTGCGCCACCACATGTCCCCCGGCTTCAAGCCATCATGATTCGGCTCGTCGGGGCCACGGTAGATGAGGTTCTTACCATCAGCAGTGGTCTGCGCCTTCTGAGCGGCGGCCTGAGCCTGATTAGCCTGAGAAGCCGCATTGGCCGCAGCCGTCTGCGCCTTGTCAGCGGTGGATTGAGCGGTCTTGGCCGCATCATTCGCCTTGACAGCCGCATTCGCGGCGTCAGTAGCGGCCTTGTCGGTCACAGCCACCCAAGCCGACCCATTCCACCTTTTCGGCGTGTTCGCGCCATTCGTGGTGTCAATCCACAAGGTCGAAGCCTTGCGCATCGACGTGGCCGGCGCCGTGCTCTGAATCAGCACGTCGGCCTTGCCATTGGCCACGCCAGCGGCGGCAGCTGCTGCGGTATTGGCCTTCTGCGCGGCATTGGCCGCATCGGTGGCGGATTGTGCCGCACTGTCTGCGGTGGCCTTGGCCTGCGTGGCAACGCTCGAAGCGTTCGAGGCGGTGGTCTTCGCAGCCGAAGCGTCCGTCTTGGCCGAAGCCGCGTCGGACTTGGCCGCATTGGCCGAAGCATTGGCCGTGTTAGCCAAAGTCTCCGCATTGCCAGCGGTCTTCTTCGCGCTTTCGGCTGCGGTCTGCGCCGCGTCGGCGGCGCTCTTCGCCTGACCTGCGGTCGCGGTCGCGCTCTTGGCGGCAGCGGTAGCAGCATTGGCGGTATCCTGCGCGGTCTTCGCCGCACCATTGGCCGTATCAGCCGTGCCCTGCGCGTTCTTCGCTGCGGCAGCGGCATTCTCGGCAGCTTTGCGGGCATCCGTGGTCTTAGCGGCATTGTCCGCGATATCCGACTTCGCCTTGGAAATTTCGTCCGCGTTCTTCTCGACATCGGCATAGCCGAGATGGTTCCAATTCGAGCCATCCCAGACAAGCGTATCGATCACGCGGTCGGCCAGCGGCACAAGCACGGAAGGCGAATTATTCGGCGCTCCCTGCCAGTACGTGTAAAAGTCGGCCAGCATGGACGGCGAATTATTCTTCTCGCCCTTCCAGCGGGTCCAATATTTTTGGGTCTTGAGCCACAAGTCACCGACAATCAGATTGTCCTTCGGCTCGTCCGGCCCACGAAACGTATGATTCTTGCTATGGGCTTCGGCATACGCCTGCGCAGCCGACTCCTTCGCCTTGCTGATCTCGCCATTCGCCGTGGTCAGATCGGACTTGGTTTGGGCGATATCCTTCTGCGCTTGAGACAAAGCCGTCTGATTCGCGGCAATCGTCTGATTCGCGGCGGTCAGACTGTCCTGATTGGCTTTGATGTCGGATTTCGCCGCAGCCAACTGCTTCGACAAGTCAGTCTGAGCCGTCTTGTTCGCGGCGATATCCTTCTGAGCCTGAACGAGCTTCGCCGTATTGTCGGCCAGAGTCTCCCGAGCGTCCGCCAAGTCAGCCTGACCCGTCTTGATATCGGCCTTCGCCTGTTCCAACTGTTTCGACGCATCAGCCAAAGCCGTCTTGTTCGCGGCAATCGTCTTGTTCGTCTCGGCCTGTTGAGCGTTGATCGCATCCTGAGCCGACTTGTTATCCTCGACGGTCTTGCCAAGAGACTTCAACGCCGCGTTAGCCGTATCCTGCTGTTTTCTGACTGCATCGACGCCCTGAGCGTTCGCGTCGATCTTCTTCGCCGCGGCATCCAAATCGGAACGCAGTTGGGTCTGCTGGCTCTTCAAAGCGTTCGCAGCGTCAGTGTTCGCGTCAATATCCTTGCGGGCGGAATCCAACCCGTCGCTGACCTTCTTCACCTGAGCGGCGGCATCGGACTTCGCGGCATCCAGAATCTCCGACGCCGTATCATTCAAATCCTGCTGCGACACGATAGGTGCGATGATGACGGTCGCGTGCTCCGACTCGTCGGAGGCGTTCGGCTTGGACACGCCATTCACGTCATGCGCATTGTCATAGGCGACGGCCCAAACCTCGACCACATCACCGACCGGCAGCACGCCGGTGGCAAGCTCGCCTTTCCCACGCAACTGGCCCAAATCCAACGATTCACCAGTGCTATCAGGCTTCGCATACAATTTCACATGGTCGAAATCGGCGGGAACACCACCCTCAAGAGTGCCGTCCCATTGGACGAACACGCATTCCGCCCTACACACTGCGGTCACACCGGTCGGCCTGCCCGGAGGCGTCGTATCGCCAACCCACGGGATGATGCCATTACTGCCCGGCATCGCCGCACCCGTATCACCGCCGCCAATCCACGTCTCCGTGCCGTCGCCGTTATCGACGGCGATGGTGCCGGACAGGTACGTCAACCGCATATTGCTGTTACGCAGGGCGATATCCGCCAAAGTCAACGGAAGAGAAGCGTCATCGGGTCTGATTTCAACATGGTCTGCCAAAACGCACACTCCAAAAACAGAAAACCCCACGAAAACGTGGGGTGGGTACAAGAAAACCCCACGAAAACGTGGGGTCTGATATCATGCGGTCGGGTCTGCCACAGGGTCGAACTTCACTGTCACCTTGCCGGTCTGGTCGCCGCTCATCTGCATCAACCGCATCGGATACACGCCGTCCGGCAGATCAGGGAAGCCGTCTATGGCGATGTCGAACATCTCCCCCGGCCAGAACGAACCCAACGGATGCAAAGGCAATCCCATCGCATCGCAGTCGTTCACGTCTATCTCGCCGCTCAACTGCATCAACGGCTGACGGTTCGCGTTCAACATGCCGTCAGCCGCAGCGGCCAACAGTTCATACGTTTTCGCGTCCGTGTCGCTCGTGGTGGTCTCCCGCAGCGGATACGGGTCATGACGTTTCACCAGAGTCAAATCCTCGCTCTGGCAGCACATCGTGCCCAAATCCGAACCGGCGCCGGTCGCATACACGCGCATGTACGGTGCGGCACGGTCGATCTTGATGTTCTCCAACGTGCCACCATACGGTGAGCACGACAGACTCAATCGCTTGTCCTGATTCAGATAGATGTCGCCGTCCGAACCGGCGAGGAACCTGAACCGGACATGCTGCGAATCCGACAAGTAGGGCCGGAACTGCATGTCAGGCCCGCCATCCGCGTTCGCTATATTCTTCAGAATGTCAGCCGCGCGATGGTTCGACACGTTGAAATCCTTGTATTCCACGACGGTCTGCCGTGGAAGCATCGTCTTATGCGGCCCATCGGTCGAAGTCGTGCTGCCGGTCTGGTTGCCGTTCCCGTCGAACGAGTACACGGTGGTGGTCGTGGTCACGGTACGTTCGGAATAATCCTTGTAGTTCTTCGTGACCGTCTTCTTCACGACCGTGGTCTGCGCCGTGGTCAACGTCTTCACGGTCGTATGCTGTTTCGTGACCTTGCCCTTGCGCGTATTGTACGTGTACGGTTTAGTCTCCGTGACCTGCTTCGTCTTCTTCGTCACATGCTGTTCCGTGATCGTGGTCGTGTCACCGTCAACGGAAGTCTCCACATACCCGTCAGCCGTGTTCACACGCTTCTTGCTCTTCTGCTTCGGAGCGTTCTTATCCTCGCTCGACCCATCGGAAGGCAGCGAATGCGTGCCCGTCTCGTTCAGGTAAGGCAAATCGATGGGCAGTCCACCGCCCGGCTTGACGCTCGTGCATTGGCGGATTACCTCACACGCCAACGCACGCCACGACAGGTTCTCCCAACGGAACGACCGTTTGGACGTGTGGCCCGCATCCTTGCCGAAAGCATCCTCATGCACCAGATACCGGTCGTTCAGCAAGCCCATCATGCTCACGTAAGGCACGCTCACATCATGCCAACTGGACGTGCGAACGCCCAACGCGCCCGCCAATATCGGCGTGCCCATCGACGCGGTGTCATCCAACACGCTCTTCCAACACAACACAAGGCCACGCTTGTACGGCTGCAACGCGGCTGCACGGGCAGCCGGGTCATCGCCCGGTATCTGGGACCAAGGCAGTTCCAAGCCGGACACCTCGTCATCGCCAACGCCCTTGTCCTTCGTCATGGAAAAACTCGAATCCGAAACGGTCATCGACCAAATGAACGACGGTATGTCGATCTCCTGGGCCAACTGGCCGGAAACCGTGTCATACAGGTACGCCACCCAAGACATCAGACCACCTGTCCCCTATCCCAGATGATGAACCGGCGTCCGCACCACAAGGCGTCCTTGTTGTCCTGCGACGCATTGTAATGGAACACGGGGGCGTTGCCGTTCTGCAACCAAGTACGCAAGCGGGCGGTATGATGCCCCTTGTTCACGGCGGTCACATACGACGTCTCATGCGTCTCCCACGCGCCATACGAAACGAAGTTCGCGCACGAATGGTCCAAATCCTTGTTATCGATCTGGAAGCCGATGGCCCACTCGGTACGATGCGACGTATCCGCCCACGAGGTAGCGCCAGCGGAACTCAGATTGCATTTGAACGACAATTCCAACATACGGTCGGAAGGCAAATCGAAATCTATCTGCTGCTCAAAATAGTATTTCTTGACCGTCGGATCGCCGGTCATGTCACGCCTATCCCAATTCTCGCCAATCTTCCCCAACGAAGCACCATGCGGTATCGCGTAATCAGCGCTCCACATCTGCACCGCGCTGGCCGTGGACGAAGCGCCAGCGGGCATCTTCATCTTCCTCAGCATGGTAGCGCCAGCCGGAATGGTAGGCTCCGCAAGACTCGCGGACGGGGAACCCTGCGTGACGCCAACGGTCACATAATTGTCCGAATCCTTGTACTCCATCAGATTATGGGCCTGAATCCACACGATGTCGATACGCGGATTCGACGGGTCGCCAGCCGCGACGGCGTTCGTCTTACCGCCCTCGTAATAGGCGAGCGTCTTACCATCCGAATCGCCACGGCTACAGACAGCCACGCCAGCGGAAACGTTATATCGCAAGTCACTGCGGCCGGTGACGTTCAACCCGTCAACCAATCCCGTATTAGCCCACTGGGCACCGATGATGCGACGATGCACAAGAGGTGTCACACCAACGCCATTGGTATCGGGAGACACGCCCAAAGCGACGGTACTCATTCAAAACTCCTTACATGTAAGTGTCACGCACACTGCAATCAACGAAACCGGTGCCTAGATTCGATAAAGTCACACGAAGCGAACCGCCAGCCGGAATCGTGGGAAAACCACGCTGCTCCAACTGACGGCTCACATCCTGACCACCCAACTGGGCGGTACGGCTGCGGCAATCCAACACCAACGGCACATCCCGTACCGTCTGATCGCACACAATCGACTGCTGGGTGCCCGGAAAATCCAAACGCACGCCATCCATAGGCCCATGCACGACGAACACCGGATAGGCGCGGGAAGTGCCGTTGTTGTACAACAATCCGACGTTCGACCCGACGCCATCCAATTTCAACCCGTAGTTCAACGGGTAAGCCAACCCACGCAAACCAATATTCGACTCGGTATGCATCAGGCTCGGTGAAGCGTTACGTGCGCCCTGCCATTCGGTCCAATAGCCCGGACCATACCGCAATCCGACGTTCCCGCCGGAAACATGCATGGCCGACAATTGGCATGTGTACTCGTCCATGCTCAATATCTCGGGACGTTCGCAGGTCACGGTGATCGTGCAATCGTCCAGCCAGCCATCATTCGCATACTTAGCAGACGCCTTCACAGTGGCCCTACCAGTCGTATAACAGTCGTAGCCCGCATCCCTCAACCGGAACCGCACCTTGCTATGCGCACACACGCGGCGAACCTTATTGAGAAGCCGGACAACACCCTGACGGTCATGAGCCGATACAATGAAATGCAATGTCAGCACGCGAGCGGAATACAGGATGTCCGAAGCCCACACGTCATGCGCCCCATCGCCCTGACCCCGCTCGCTCATCACCGTCTTGTCATCCGGCGTCTCGAACCAACCATCGACGCCATCCTCCCCGATCAGGAGAACATCATCATCAGGATTCGCTGTATTGCCACCATCGAACGTCAACGTTTCCGTCCCGTTCGACAGTTCGACCAGTTCAGGCAAATCACTCAACGCTGATACCTCCTAGCCTCGGCCAACGCGTTACGATGCAATATCGGCGCGGCGGTGTACAGGTCATCATTACTCCTGACGACCTTCGTGTTGAACGTCTGATTGACAGTCGTTCCAGTGCTTGCGGGAACCTGAACGTTGACCTCATACAAGCCGGACATCATCTTCTCCACACGCCCGCCAGCCGCATACGCGCTACGACTCATATCAACCGCACTACGCGCATACGACGTGCGAGCCTGCGACACCGCCCTATCCAGATCACCGGTAGCGTTCAACACGTTCAGGAAATTCGGGCCGACAGTACGATCAAGCTTGCTTACCGCAGCGGCACGAATAACATGCTCGCCATTCGACAACCACATGGGAATCGAATCAGACGTGCCAGTACCCGGACCGGTAATGCGACCACCAGTAGCCTTGCCAGCCTTGGAACCTTCGAAGATGCCCTTGATGTGGACGGTAACCCAATTCGATACGCCGCTAATCCATTTATTGGCCGACGCCACGGCAGAGGAAAGCGAACCATCGACATGGCCCTTGAATCCAGTGTCATGGCTCTTCGGCACGGAATGGATGTTGCCCTTGGCGGAACCAGTGGCACCAGCGGTATTGTCCGTCGCATTCACGTTTGTGTCATGACCCTTCGGCACCGAACCGATATTGCCCTTGGCAGTACTGGTTGGACCACCGGTGTTATCCGTAGCGGTCAGATTGGAATCAACATGACCGTACTTCTGCTCATAGGCTCCCATCGTCAGCCCTGCGGAGCCAGCGCCATCGGCGGTATTATCGGTAGCGGTAATATTCGAGTTAGGGGCACCGAACTGCGCCGCGAAGTTATCCAAGTTAGTGGTAGCGCTCGAAATGCCGTCCTGAGTCTTATCAGTGGCCTTCAAATCGGTATTCTTCAAGTCAGGGATAAGCTTCAACGCGTTACCTAGCGCATCAACCTCATCCTGACCGGAAGCGGTTGCCGTCAAATAGGCATCCTTCAACTCAGGAACCTGCCAGATGGCATCCCTCAACGCATCCAGATCGGACTTGCCTTCGGCCTTCGCCTTGACGAACGCATCCTTCATCGCAGGAATCGAAGAGATGCTTTCCTCCAATGCGTCGGTATCGCTCTTGCCTTCGGTGATGGCCTTGAGATACACCTTCTTCAACGCGGGTACCTTCATGACGGCATTGGTCACATCATTGGCCGCGACAATCGCCAGCTTGTTATCGCCGGTAATCACGACCGTATGCTTGCCATCGGAAAGCCTCTGTACCATGTCGGACAACTGGTTGGCATCGGTCTTACCCTGCCAAATGGAGTTCAACAGAATATCCTTGACCTGCTTACGTGTCCCATCGGGGAACAGGTAGCTCATACTGTCAACGACATTCGCCAGGTTCTCCTTCGCTTCCAACGATTGAACGTTGATCTGTGTGGTGACTTCCTTCGGAGTCATCAACAGACTTGAGTTCAATCCGTCAACAGCAGCGGCGTCCAAACCAGCGGCACTAGCCTGAGCGTTGAAGTTGCTGGACAATTCCTTCTGCTTGGCGAGCACATCCTTCTGCGACTTACCTTGCTTAATCATCGCATTCAGGTAATCGTTCGAACTGGAAGCCAAAGCGGTCAACGAGTCGGCGGCGGTACGGCCAGCCTCAGTCGTATAGTCGAAATCCTTCTTCTGTGCATCCCAAACCTGTTGGCCTTTGGAATGAAGATCATTTACGGTCTTCATCGCCTCGCCAACCTGCTGCAACGTCTTCGCATAACTGCTGGACGCGGCAGCGGCCTGAATGTTCGCGTTGCGCTGGGATTCAACCTGCGAAGCCAGAGAGCCTGTCACGGTAGCCAACCGCTCTTTCTTCTCGGTGGCGCTCAATAGCCCATCCGCGATGGACTGCCAATCCTGACCCTCATCACGAAGACGATCAACCCAACCAGCGCTCTTACCAGCGGCAGCGGCCTGCGTCTTGATGGACTTCTCGATCTCATCGTTGTAGTTCTGGGCGTCAGCCAAAGCGGTCTTCGCGGCCTCGTGCATGTTGACGGACTTCTGAAGCCTGTTCATACTGCTCATATCGAACACGGTCGCGGAGTTCTTGTCAGCCGAAGCCTGCTTGTTCGTCTGGGTCGTCATCCGCTGCAACGTCTTGATGTAGCTGTTGTAGTCACTCTTGCTGCCGGACAGTTTGCGTGCGACCGAATCCTCGTTCTGACCGAGCATCTGCAATGCCGAAGACATGCTACCCACATTCGACGTTCCACGCCAGAACTTGTCCCAAGAGGAATCCGAAGTGGAGAAGTTGGATTTCAGTGTGGAACCGAAGTTATCCAGCCGGTTCTTCAACCCCTCAAGCGAGGAAACCTGAGCTGACAAAGCGTCAGGCGTTGCCTTAGCCGCCTCGTTGAACGATTCGATGTTGGCTTTGACCTGTTCGACATGCTGGGAATACGCGCTGAACGCCGTGCCAGCGGCAGCGAGACCAGCCGTCAATGCGATGCCGGTAGGACCGCCAAGCATATCCAATAGGACGGTGCCGGTATCCTTGGCGACGCTCTTCAAGCCGGAAAGCTTGCCCTTGATGGGTTCGGCGTTGTCGTCCAGGCTTCGCAGACCCTTGCCAGCACTACTGGCGTTATTGCCCAACAGGACAGCCCCCTCGGCTGCAAGACGGGCCTCCTGACCAGTCTTTGCCACCTTGGAAGCGGTCTTCTCAGCCTGCTCCCCCATCTGCTCCATACCCTTGACGGAGCCGGTGAACAAGCCCGCCACATTGCCATACGCCATCGCGCCGCCTGTGACCTCAGCCGTCGTCTCGTTACGGGAAAGACGAGCCATCGCGGAAATCAACTGGGAAGCCTTGACCTTCGTGCCATCCATCGTCACACCCAACTGGCGCAACATGTTCTGATACTGCATCGTGCTCTGAATGTTCTCCAAAGCACCGCTCTTCAACGCCGTCCAAGCTGACTTGCCAGCACGACCGAACGTCATCCACAAGCCCAACATGCCCTGAATTGGGGCTGGCAGCTTCGAGAAGGCGTCACTCAACGCGCTTGTCGCATTGGCGATGGCCTCAATCGTGGGAGCGGCAGACTTCAACGAGTTGGCAAGCGTGCCGCCGAACGTCTTCGACAACTGGCCCGCCATGCGGACAAGACTCGAAAACATCGGAGACGTAGACGCAAGACTGGAAGTCACCATGCTCAGACCATCACGCACATCACCGGAGAACGTGCGGATGCTACCCGAAGTGCCGGAAGCCAGCTTCGAGGTGTCGGCCACGAAATTACCGGTCAACTGACCAAGATTCGTCATCGTACCGGCAAGATCGTTCCGCGACTCGTTCGCAGCATGTCCGATATCGGCGAAAGCGTCACGCACGCCCTTCTGGGCGTCCCTAGCGCCAGTCACCCAAGCACGCAACGTATCCTGGGCGCTCATGGAGTTAATCGCACGGTCTGCACGCTGCAACACGCTGCTGAACTGCTCGATGCCATTCTGGTATTGGGCAATCGGAGTGAACACACCTTGCGCGATACCCTTCAACGAGCGAAGGGATGAGCCAAGATAACCAGCCTGCTCCTTGACTTCGGACATGGCCTTGTCAACACGGTCGGAGTCGTCCATCACGTTCTCGGCCCACTTGGCGAACCAAGACGCATCCTCGCTCAACCATTGCGTGAACTGCGGCAGATACTTGCCGCCGACCATGCCGATATGGGACAATGCGGTAATCAGGGATTCGGCACCGGGAACGAGATTGTCCATCGACTCGTTTGCACGGTCGAAGACGGCTGGCAGCTCGTTCGCCTGATAGGACGCTTTCACGGCGAGCATGAGCTTTTCGACTATCTCGCCCTCATGCTTGGCGAGAGTGCTCATCTCCGGCACCAGCGAATCGCCTATCGCGTTCGCCGTATCCATGATGGCGGGCTTCGCCTTGCCATAGAACGCATCCTGCACGTTCTGGGAAAGCTGGGACAGCTTCGTGTTGGCGAAGTCGATCTGGCTGCTCCACGTCTCGCCCTTGTCGCCATAGATCATCTTGAACGTGGCGAACACCGCGCCCAAGCCGGTCAACGCCGCAGGAGCCGCATAAGCCGCCTTGGAAAGGCTCACAATGCTCTTGCCCAAGCCGCCGACCGTACCGGAGACGTTCACTGCACCAGCGCCGATATCGGACAATACAGTGCCGACAAGCGCTAGACGTGGAACCTTCTTGTCCAACGTGTCGAACAGGTTCACAAGATTCTGGAACTGGTTCTCGACACCCTTCAAGCCGGACGCGCCATACGTCATGCCGTTGAGAATCTTGCCGATGTCAGTTCCATGGAACTTGGCGAAGATGTCAATCGTGCGTGGGCGAGTGAAGTAAGCGAGATGGGCGCGGGCCAAAGCGGTCTCAAGATCGACATCCATATCAAGGGTGTCGTTCTTGTCCTGGAACCTCTTCAGCTCCTCCTCGGCGTGCTTCTTGTCGATATGGAGCTTCGCCGGAATCTCCGCATCGGGATTGGACTTCAGCTTCTCCGCATACCGGCGCATCTCAGCTTCGACGTTCGAATACTCGGCCTTCAACGTGACCGGAACATCGAGCCTCTTATGCTCAAGCTCCCGCATGGCGCGGCGTATCTCGTCAGCGCCATCCTCATAGAACTCGACCTTCACACGCTGCGACTCGAACCGTTCGATATCACGGTTCAGACGGGCGAAATCACCTTCGACATCGACCTTCACCCGCGCCTTCGGATTATCCTTCAGAAGACGCTGGTAATAGGCCAGCTGCCGGTACATCTCCCGCAGTTCGGCCTTCAACGTGACCGGAACATCGACGCCGCGACGTTTGAACGCCTCGATCTTCGACTTGACCTCACGCAGATTCTCAGCGACGAACCTCAGACGGATATCCTGACGGTTACGGACGCCGTTCATCGAATACAGGTCGGCGAGACGCTTCTGGAAATCGGAACCCTCAAGACGGGTCGCCTTCGTGACCGGACTCTTCTTCAGCTTCTCGATACGCTCGTCGAGCTCGCCAAGCATCTTGACGGTACGCTTGTACTCGTCAAGGTCGAACCAGTTCCGGTTGTTCCGCTTCATGGCGGACACGTCGGACTCAAGCTCCTTGCGCACGCCACGATACGTGTCGATAAGGTTCTCGGCCTCACGCCGCGACTCCGCGAACCGCTCGCGGGCGATGGCCGTGGAGCCAACCGGACGGGACCATTCGTCCCTAGCCTTCTTCGACTCGCGGGCCATCTCGGCCCGCTGCGCCTCGATCTCCTTCGCAAAACGCGACGACGCGACCTGCTGGCCCTTGAACCAGTCGGCATACGTCTCCTGCTTCTGATGCAGTCCCAAAGCCGTGTCACGGGCCTTGGAGAAGTTCGCCAACGAATTGCCAGCGGTGACGATGCTCTCCTCAAGAGCACGCACCTGACGGGTCATCTTCGACACACGCTTCGCATCACCATCGGACGCGATGTCCACAAGCGACGACTGCGCCTTACGCAGCCTGCCAAGCTCCTTCTCCTGACCGGCGAGCGCCTTGTTGACCGCTGTGACCTGCTTCGCGGCTTCGCGTTCCTGCTTCCACAGGTCGGAGGTCGGGAGCTTCTGCGTCTTCATCTCAAGGCGTTGCGCGTCGAGGCGTTCGACTTCGCGGGTGGCCTTGGCGAGGTCGCCTTTCAGTCCGCGAATGTCGTTGCGGGTTTTGACGATTCGGTTGGACAGTTTCTCGAATTGGCGTATCTGCTCGTTGGAGAGGTGTTCGTTGCCTTTGATGAGTCCACGGACCTGCTGGTACAGGTCCATCTTCTTCTCGCGGTACTTATCGACGGTCTTGTCGAGGCTTGTCGCGAACGAAAGCTGTTCGGTTTTTTTGAGGGCCGACTTCTTGAAGAAGGATGTGTCGGCCATCTCGCGGCCTTTGGCGTCGAACACCTTGACGGTCTGGTCGAGGTTCTTTTCGACCAGTTTCGAGTTCAGCAGCCCGTTGCCACGGAGGGCCGTGTTGGTGCGGGAATTGAACTCGGACAGGCCACGGTTCAATTTGGACGAATCGAAGTCCGGTTTGAGCGAGAGTCCGCGACGAAGGCGTTCCTCCTGCTGTTCGAACCGTTTCATCCACGGGTCGATGTTCTTCGTATTGGGTTTGAAATTGAACTGTATGGAGGCGTTCTTGCCGTTCCATTCGCGGTAGGCGCGTTCAAGCTGGGCGGTGTCAGGTTCGAATACCGCGTTCACGTCGAGGTCGTTTATGCCGCGTGCGGCCTCCTCGACCTGACGGCGGAAACCCTTCGTATCCGCAGTGACACGAACGACGACCGTACCGGCGCGATGCTCGCCAGCCATAGGCAACCCCCAGAAAGAAAGACGGAAATAGAAACCCTCACGGGAATGTGGGGGTTTGTTCAGAATCAGGTCATGTGGAACTTCGTGAACATGCGTTCGAAGTTCTCCGCTGTACCTTCGTTCTCCCGGCGAGGCGGTTCCTTGTCAGCGCCAGGAGGGAGCAGTGGATGCGGTTTGGCATTCTTGCCCCCGTATTTCGCGGTAATCACCGTGTTCATCATGTTGCGAACCTCAACGGCGACCATCGTCTTCGAATCCCATCCAAGCCACGGCAGTACGGTCGGCTTGTCTGTCTTGGACTCATCGGACGTGGTTGGAGGCTCATCCTCCAATATCCGCGCCCTGTACAGGCTGTCAGGCATTGCCATCAGCCCCGCCGTGAGGCGTTCGGCGCGGGTGGGATTCAGCCTCGCGCCGGTTATGTCCAGACCATAGAAACGTTGGAAGTCGGAAGTCAGTTCGACCGGGTGGACGCGGACTTGCGCTTCGAAGCGATCGATTTTCCCAGTTGGTCCGTGTAGAACATGAGAATCGCTTCGATGAGCCAGAACAGTTCATCCAATCCGATGCCCGTCGCCCATTCGTCAACCTTGTCCGGCTTCACTGTCAGCGACTTGACCCAATCCAAAGCCGTGCCGACGAACTCCATACGCTCGTCGATCTTCGCCTCGACGTCGTCCAAGGACTTGGCTTCGGGGCCGTTGATGTCGGCGTTGAGCGTGAAACCGGCCATGCTGTCCAGTTTGCGCAGTTGTGCGGCCTGCTTGAACGAGAGGCGTTCCGCAGGGGCCAGAGGCGGCAGAAGCGAGAACAGCGGCTCGTTCTCGCACAGTTCCGTCCAAGTCTCCGGGATACGGAAATCATCGGACTCGGTGGCGGTATTCTCTTCAACGGTCTCGTCAACCATGTTTTCTCCTATCTGAAAAGCGTTGAAAATCTCCTATCTTCCGTCAATGAAGAACGGGAAAAGACCGGAACCCCCGGATAGGAGAAACAGGGGTCCGGCGTCAATACGAAGACTGGAACAGTCCGAATCAGGACTGCTTCATCTGCGAAGCCTCGAAAAACACAATCGGCTTCTTGCCGGCGACGGTCTCGACCTCGCCGGTCATGCCCTGCTCGACGAAATCATCGCCAGAGAAATCAGGACCGCCATCGAAGGTCACGGAAACCTTGCGGAACAAAGCGCCGAAACGGATATCCGAATCATCGTCGGCGGACTCCTGAGCCAACAGGAACAGGCTGAACGTCTGTGGCTTCTTGGTGATGTCCACACCAACGCCGCCATCCTCTTCGCTGCCGTTGTAGATCAGCTTCAGAGTGTCGCCATCCAACTGCAACGACTTCGCGGTGATGGTGCACGTCGAATCGGCGTAGGTGGTACGCAAGTTCTTACGCGCCCACGAATTATGCGTGGTCGCGTCGCCGCCGTCGAACGAGAACGAAATCTTGTTGTCGGCGGAAGTATGCCCCAGATTGGTCCACACCTGATTGGCGTTCGGAGCGTCGGAAGCGGTGGTGTCCACCTTCACGGTGTCAGCGTTCAGCTTGAACGCCTTGGCACCATCCTTCGGCAGCGGAGTGCCGACCGGAGCGTAGAACAAAGTGCCGTAAGTGGCAATCAAAGTAGCGTCATCATTAAACGCCATCTCATATCTCCTTACAAAAAAAGCCCCGCACGAGGCGAGGCTTGAAAACGAAAAAACGGAAAATCATCCAACGCGAAGCGAATCCTCCGCGCGGACGGTGAACGAGGAAGCGGAATACTGCTTCACCTTCTTGCCGGTGGCCTGCTTGCCGCCAGCGCTTTTGCCGAAACCGGGATTGCCGACAATCCGAATGACACGACCCGAATCAGTACGCCCGTAACGTGGCCATTGCATGATCTGCTGGTACACTTCCTGCGCCAAGCGGAAGGAACGGTCCGCATCGTTCGTGGCGACGATGATGTCAATGTCGCAATCCCACACACCGGTCGAATGATTGCCGGTCGCCATGGTCGGCGCGTTCGTATGGAACAGCACGATGTTCGAGAACGACGCCCAAGTGTCCACATCGACATCGATCTCGTTGAGCACATGCACATCGGGCCAGTCCGGGTTGCCGGTGAACCCAGCCGTGAGAAGCGTGTACACGAGAGAATCGAAATCGACCATCGGACGTTCCTGCGGGTAACGCTCGTAGTCGGGTTGAATCAGCGGCATCAGACACCACCGTTCATACGGGCCGCGTCACGCATCACATGATGTCCCTCGACCCAACGGTGACGCTGCTCGTTCCAAGCGCCCCACTCGTGTTCGACGGCCACGTTCGACCCGTCACGACCCTCGACATCAAGACACACATCCGTGTCGATGCCGTGGTAGCGTTTCTCAAGACTCAAATCCTTGGCGACCGGAATACCCGGGTCACGGCCAACCGCACGCGCGGCGGCGAGCATCCTCGCATCCGCAAGCACCTCGTCGGCCTTCTCCGACGTGGCCTGCGGACCGAACCATTCAGCCACCTTCGTGCTCAGGTCACGGTCAATGAAAACTCTTGCCATCGGCCTCACCCCACACATGGTCGTCAGGGTCCGGTTCAGGAGGCTTCGGACGCAACCCCACCGGAATCTGCGAATAGTCGGCGTTACGCCGGATATGCATCTCATAGTGGGGAACCTCGCCATGCTGACGGAACGTCGGAGCGCCGTCAACGTCATAGCAGTCGCCCTGATACCAGACCTCCGTATGGATATCGCCATGCCATTCCACGGCAACGACCTGAGACGGCGTGACCTCACGCAAACCACCCCAAGTCTGCGGCGACTTATCCTCGGCACCGGAAATCGAAAACATGCCAGCCTGCTGCTCGCGCCCCTCGATGGAACACCAGCACCAGTAAGCCTTCCCGGGAACATACGTCGTCCCATGCGGCCCACGACGGACCGTATACAACACGACGATCACCTTGTCCCGATACAGAATCGAATCAGGCTTCACCCAAGGCACCGTCACATCCTCGTAAGGATGCTCAGCAACCACGTCGGAACCCGACTTATCGTATGGATGACCCAAATCCCATGTTTCACGAGACATAGGCATCACATTCCATAAATACGGTTCACACCGACGCCAACAGTGCCGATAGGACCGCGCCCGGACGCATAGCCATCCAGAATCTGCTTCTCCCTTTTCGACAGATACAGATTCGGCGACGCATCCTTGCCTGGCGGATTATCCTGCGGGTCGAAACGAGTGAACTGGTACGTGCCGTTCGATTCGGTCTTGATATCCGAATAGCGGATGACGCGCCACACCATAGAACAGATGACGAACTCGTAATCCTCAAGGTCAAGGTCGCCGGACTTCAACCGTGGCAAGCAGTTCGTGCTCGAAGTGGACGCCACGGTCTCCGCACGATGGCACATGTACGTGAGCCAAGCGTTCGGATACCGTTTCAACACATCCGCATCAGGAAGGCAATGAAGCTCCAAGCATTCCACCCAGTCAACGGCATCGGTAACACCATTCGACATCAGCGGAACCCCCTAAGCGTCAAGAAGGCTACTTGCCCAGCACATCCGCCTTGAAGGTCGAGACGGCCTCCTTCAGAATCGGAAGATAATTACCGTTGACCCAAATGTCATAATTCAGCGGAGCCTGATGCGACAACATAGCGCCGATGAGACCATCGTTCACGCTCTTGTTGATCTCATACTCCGAGTTCTGGGCCTCGGCGGTAGGACCGGACAGGGTGGCACCCAACGACGAATCGTTGAACGACGGAAGCAGAATGAACGTCTTATCCGGGAACGCGGTGGAGACATCGGCATCCATATCGAAGGTGTTGTCGAGCTTCAAATCCTCGTAAGCCTCATCGACCAGAAGCACATCGGTGATGCCGGACTGCGTACGAAGCACATCCAACACATTCTGACGGGACAGCTTGGTCTTCGAATGCTCCAAATCCATGCCGGACACCTGCGTACGGAAGAACTCGTTGGTACGCATGGCATCGATGACCACACCGGTTGTGGCGACGGCGTGCGGCTTACGACCGTAAGCCTTGCGCATGATCTTCACCCAAGCCTCGATGTCGTCGCACGGGTTCGACTTGTCGTTATCCCAAGTGGTGGTCGGCTTCACATCCTGCTGGTTGCCCGGACGCCTGAACGAATACGTCACATCGACGCCGTTCTCCTTGATGACCACCTTGCCGGTCACCAAGCACTGCAAACGCTCCAACTCCTCGGTCACACCGGCCTGCTGGCCCAAAGCCTCGAACTTCGCCTCGGCCTTATCGTGGATATAGGCGGTATCGTCCTGATGCTTGGCGATATCACGCTCGGAGATATGGTCCATACCGGACAACGGCAACAGGCCGGCATGAATCTCAGCGGTCGAGGTCTCGGACTTGGTATGCCCGATCTCGGCATCCAACGCACGATGCTTCATCGCACGGGTCTTCGACTTCGGAATGACCGGAGTCCACGAAGCGGTCCAGTCGCCATCGTTGGAGGTGACCGGGAAAATATTCGACAACGGAAGGATGCTGTTCACGTAATCATGTCCCGCCTGAGCGACCTCGGTCGCCTCGGACGGCGGGATAATAGTCTTGTCAATAGCCAAGAAAAACTCCTTAGATACGCAAAAACCCACCGCGATGGGTGGGTTTCACAAAATGTTTAGAGGTTAAGTGACCGTCAATCAGGAAATCGTGATGTTCACGGTCTTTCCGTTGGACAAAGTGGCCTTGCCAGCGGTGATGGCCTTGGACGACGGGTCCTGAGTCAATTCGATCTTGGTGATGGTCGCACCATCCTTGCCAGCCGGACCCGGAGTGCCAGCCGCGCCGGCCGAAGCGGACAACGGCTTCACAACGTCATCCTCAACGTCGTAGAACTCGCCGCCCCACACGGCACCAGCCTCCGGCTTCACCGGAAGCTTCGAGGCCACGATGTCGCCACGATAGGTCATGCCTACGAGCGGGTCGTCCACATCCCAGCCGGACAGGTTGATGTTCACGGACACCATGGATTCAAGCAGACCGGCGATCTTGGTCTGACGTCCATCGGTGGCCTGCTTGTCATACGGACCATACGAGCCGACGTTCGCGCCGGAAGTGATCTTCGCCAGCGGAATGCCGGAACGAATGTAAACGGTCGTGGCCTTCGGACCCACACCGGTCAGATACTTGTTGTCTTCGGTCTTGAACAATTCAGGCACGATGGTGACGGACACCGAATCATTGGTGTTCTTCTCGCCATAACGCCAGGAATTGTCCTCCTCAACGGTGACGATACCGGAGAAATGAGCCATCTCTTGAGTCATACGCTCAATCCTTTCAAAGAATCAGTAGGAAACTACTTGCTGCGCTTACGTGCCTTCTGACGTTCCATCACACGCTTGTAAGCGTCGCCCGGCTGACGTTTCGGATGCGAGGTGCCGGACGGGAACTCGGCCTGCATGGCTACCTTGCGGGCCAAAGCATCCTCAGTCTGCTGCGGTTTCCTCTCCACCTTGGAAGTGTCAATCGGGTTGTACGCCGCATACTTCTCAGCCCACGACGCGATGGCCTCCGGCTCCGTTGCGGGGCAGAGGTCGGAAAGAACAGCGTCCGTGATCTGCGGATACTTAGCCTTGGCCTCAAGACGCGCAATCTGCGTCTTCGCGGCCTTAAGCTCCGCATCAGCGGACTGGAAAGCCTTGTAATTGGCCGAAGCACGGTCTTCGTTCTTACGGCTCATAGCCTTCCATTTGGCAAGCTCGTCACCATCGGACGGCTTGGAAGAATCATCGGAACCCTTATCATCAGCCGGAGCGTCATGCTCGACGGCGGGTTCGTCAACCGGAGTGGTCTGAGCATCCTTCACGGCATCCTCGACCGTTCCGGCCTGACCAACAGTCTTGTCCTTTTCGGATTCGACTTCATTATCCTGAGAGGCCATAAGACCAAATCTCCTTAATATTTAAGCGGCCAGTCCCAAAAAACCGCGAGAATAAGCCAACAGGCTCCGCACATACTGCCAAGCCTGTTTAGTGTGGACTGTCTTTTTGAACTCATACGAACGCCCATCGAAACGGAATTGAACCGAATCCTTATCACCATCCAGCAATTCCTTGTACCGGGCGTTGAACTCGGTCGCACGGGCGCACATGCGCTCCATCTGGGCGCGGGTCATCCTCATGTCAGGCAGATGCCATTCCGGCGCGTTCCCGTTCACCGGAGCATCCTTGCGAAGCAGCACAGGCCCGAGCTCGCTGTTGTTGACGACCTTCACGCGAAGCTTCGTCAAATCCGTCGCGCTCGTGGAATAATCACGGCCCGACGTTTTGCCAGCGGCCTTGTAAATCGTCATCAAATCATCCGAGTTCAATTTCAACCCGGGGTCGTTAGAGCCGACGATTGGAGCCACCGTACATTTGCAACGATTGTGCATGGGCATCAAATCAGCCCTCGTGAACGTGTTGGTCGCAGCCACGACACACAAACCACACGAACCCGTCTTCGACAGTTCGGGATGAATCACACGACGATACCGTTCGACACCGGAACTCCTGTAACGCGACTGTATGGCGCGATTCTGGGCGACATACCCATCGGTCACCGCGTTCGTATCCAATTGGACCTTCGCGGACATCAGCCAAGCCTTCACATGGTTGGCGGCGGACTGGTCGGCATCCTTCAGAATCTCATCCCACGTAGCAGGTCGAATCCCAGGATTCTTCACGGCCTGAGTGCGATACTCGTCCGCGACCCTCATGGCGACCTGCCACGGGTCCGTGTTGGCGCGAACGACCTCATATTGTGGGATATCCCCCAAACCGTTCACACCGGCCAGACGCAGCATCGTATCCGCATATGAGATGCCCTGCTGGCGCATAGCCTTCACGAACGCGATATGCTGCTGCGTCACATAAGCAGCCGCACCCTCGGCCACCGCATCATTCCACCAGTCGGAAGGAGTCAGGCTACGCCACATGTTCCAAGCCCTGCGGACGAACTCGTCAACCAGCTTCAACCGCTGGTCATCCAACGCCTGGACGGCAACCAACGCGCTATCGGCCATCAGACCCCCATAACGTCGGACGAATCATCCGACGACGGCACATCGGACGACATCGAATCCGATTCAGAGCCGGTGGAGAACGAATCCAAACCGGACCCGTCACCCAGATACGAATCATTCACCGTCGCATCAGTCTGCTTCGCCGACGAATCCAAAGCCGCGTTCTGCCGCGCCATGGCATTCAGGAAACTCGTATCCTGGGCATCCTGAATCATCTCCGCGATCTCCGTCTCGGTCATATGCAGATAGCGACGGGCGATGGTCTTCAACGGAAGAACACCCTTCACCTGAGCCGCCGCCTGACACTGCTCCAACTCGGACGGAAGCTCCAACGGCTCCCAAGTCGTCTCGAAACGCTCCTCCGAAGCATTACTGCCGGAAGCGGTCAACGCCATCTTCAACAGGAGCACGAAAGCGTCATTGGCCCTCATGTTCATGTCGCGGACCTTCAACCGCAGCATACGAGTCGTCAGCTTCGCACCCTCGGCGGAACCAGCCACATCAGGCGAAAGAATCGACAACGGAGTGCCAGTGGCACCTGCCAGAAGCTTCACATCGGAAGCGGCCGCATTCACGATCGGCGTGATATCCGTAATGGACGATTCGCCAATCTTCGCATCGGCGGGAAGCAGCCACAACGCGGCGGGACCCATCTCGAACAGTTCCGAATAGTCGATCTTGTCACCGGCCTGAGCCTTACCGGCCTTGACCGCAGGGTCGCTCTTCTGGTAATACTCAGGCATGTCGCCCGACACCCAACGCTGCTTGAACGCCTGCATCTCCTGAATGCAGAACCGTTGAAAACGCTGCTGGTCGATGGACCTCAACGTCTTCAAGGAAGCCTCGAACTGGCCCTTGCCGTTAGGAGTGGTCAACTGCACGATAGGAAGACAACCGCAATCAATGGCGAACTTCCAATCATCGCCGGAAGACTGGCCCTCCCACTCGAACTGCGCCTCGAACTCCGGGCGCTTCTTCGAATCGTCGTTGGCAAGGTCATACACGGTATCCTCGTCATCGACCGAATCGGAAGGCAACGTGCGCGACTTGACCTCATGCTTCGCGGTACGCGAATAGACGCTCTGTATCTCACCGTCATCATTACGGACGATGCGATACAAAGTCAACCGTTCGATCTGCTCTTCCTCGGACCACCCATACACCACAGCCGAATCCTTGTCATCGGACACGACCGTGCTCCACGGACTCAACCGTTGGATATACGAAGGATTCTCCTTGCCGAGAACCATCGCATACGCGGCACCGTAAATCGCCGCATCCATGAACATGTTCAACGAACGGACATCCATGCCGCACTTATCCCACATGTCATCCGCATCCGTGCTCCGCATCGTCTTATCGGCGACAAGACGAAAACCGGTAGGATGCTGCGACGTGATTACCGCATCCGCAATCGTATGAGCCAGATTCAACGGGCAGATATCCACAAAACGCCTATACACGGCACTGGCCGTAGTGGTCGCCGCCTTCGGCACGGACTGCAACGGAACAGTCTCACGACCGTCATAAAACGTCTTCAACACACACAGGTCAGGAATACGATTCTGCAAACGCGTCGCAAGACGCGTCAACGCCAAACCATCACCATCAGGCTCGTCATCACCAGTAACAAGACTCTGCATATTAGAAGATGTGGAAGCCATACGAACACCCCAAAATCACCAGACCCGCTGCGGCATCACCCGCTGCGGAGCCTCATCCTCGAACTGGCCCAAATACTTCTCACGCGCCGCATAAGCCAAAACGCCAGCCATGCACGCATCAATCTTGTGCGGACTCTTAGGCGTCTCCTTATGAATCTGATAACCCCAACTCTTCTCACGCCGCTTCGCATTACGGAAATGCGACACAAGACGCGGGTCGGCACACAAAAGAATATTATTCGGGTCAGGCTCCCCCTCCTCAACAGGCTCGGGAGCATACTCAAACGACGAATGCGCGCACTGCAACGCACGATACATATCCTGCGACCAGTTATTCGTCCAAAACTTCATCATCGAAGACTGTCCACGGGCGAACACCTTCATGCCACGCCCATACTCAGCCTCCCAGCCGCCAATCATCGACTCGAAAAAATGCGCATCGGCGAAACAGCCGATGACATTGTAATTCTCGAACATACGACGCACGGCGGCATCGAAACCATCACGGTCAACACGCCAATCAGGGTCCGCATTATCAGGCCGCTGCTGCAACTTGATAAGAAACAGCAAACCATCAGACACGCGACAACCAACCAACGCGGTCGAATCATTACGAATCGAACCATCGAACCCAAGCGTGATCTCCTCATCCTCGTCAATGAAATCCTTCCAGACCCCATCCAAACGAGACGACGAGCCGACAGCACGGCCATACAAATCCCTGTAAGCCAAATGCGACTGGATCGCAGGCTCCGTAAGCCACGAATCCTCACTCGACGCACGAGAGTTCAAATAATAACGAATCGAATCATTCGGGTCCGAATCAGGCTGGTAAATCTGCCCCATCAGACCATGAATGTCAACCCAACCATCCTTCGACGGCCCAGGCTCGACACCATCATCACGAAGAGAGAACCCCTCAACCGAATAACCATCGACATCAACGGCCTCGATACGCCCATCAGGAAGAATGATGTAATCCTTACCATCATCCGAATGGGCAGCAGAACCATACGACTCATACAACGCGTGCTCAAGCTTCTTCTCATCAGGAAAATCCTCGATAGGAAGCGTCGAATACCGATAGTCGAAATACAAGCCCTTATAATGCTTGGAACGGCCAGCCTGAATATCCTCCGCGATCTTCAACGTGTTCTCCGCCACACTGTTCTGACCAGGACGGAAATACGTCGTCATCTCCAACACCCAAGGGTCGGCATCCAACGAACGCTTCGGAAGATTACGCTGAACCGTCTTATACATCGAATGATGCTTCGGCAGCGTATACAGATGCACCTCATCCATCAACGCGAAAGTCTCAAGACCACCATCCTTCGACGCATCACCGGAAGTCGTGGGAATAATCTCCCCACCCTCCGGCAAGCCGATACGGGTCTTCGTGACCTCCATGCCGAAACCCTGCAACTGGGCCAACGGGCCGGAAGTGCAGTTATAGTAAATCGAATCGAAGATATTGCCCGACTGGTCCTCGGACGTAGCCAAACACAGAATCTCAGGACGCTGGACAGGACGGCCAACAGGCTCACCCGGCAGATAATAGTAAGTCTGACCAAGAAACGTATACGTCTCACCCGGATTAGCCCAATGGTCGAAACGACAAGGGCCAAAAGCCTCGAACAAGGCCAGATCATTACCCAAACCACTCTTGTTGCAACCCTTCGGACGCCACAAGCTCACACGATTGAACCTGCGCCGACCATTCGGCTTCAACGCATAGGCGTTCAAATAGAACTGGATATACTCAGGACTATGAGTGACAGGCTTACCGGTCGCACCGCCGCGACCGATGAGACTGAACGTCTCAACCCACCACAACGCCAAACGTCCAAGACTCCTACGCCTATCCTCATAAGTCAGGTTAGGAATCATCAAATGCATGTCAGCCAGCCGCCTCGATCTTGCGACGCCAAGCATCGATATCCTGAATCACAGCATGATTCGAACCATCCGAAGCGGCATGGTCGTCAGCCTCCGGCACATCGAACTTCAACGCACGCATCGAAGCCGGAGTCCAACCCAACTCGTCAAACAACTGACGCACGACCGGCATCAACGTCGCATAACGACGAGTCGAAAGCATCTCATTGATCGTCGCGAAACCCAACTGGACAGCCATCCAGGAAGGAGCCGAACGCAACATCGAAGCATTCGGACTACGCCGATACTCCTCATACCAATGAGCAACCAACGGCAACCACTCCCCACCCTTGGGGAAAATCTGGTTAGCCGGAGGCAAATCAGGCCCCAACTTCCCATCAGGAATCTCCAAAACCTGATTACCGGAATCACTCGTCTTCCTGCCCATAACATCACTCCCCGCAAAGCCCCATTACGGGACGACAAGCGCGAAGCCCGTTACGGCACTACGCGCACCTGCGATGAACGACAATCCGATTAGCCAACGAGTTCTCACCACCCTGCTCCAACGGCACACGCCAAGCGCCAACCGGAAAATCATCACTCAAAACATCAACCGACCGGTCAAGCGGCAACCCACAAACCGGACACGTATGAGAACACGCGTTCCACTCATCCTCGGCAGTCCAAAAACCAGTAGGAACACTCCCCCGCCGCCCCACACGGGCATTCGACCGAGGCTCCCACAACACCGACTTCAACGGCTGCGGAGTACGATTAGGAGCCGCACCCTCAGCCTTCAAACGCTGGAAACGCTTACGACAACGAGCCGAACAAAAAGCCTTGTCCCGACGCTCAGTCTCAAAAAAAGAGCCACACGCCAGACACGCACGACTCATACGACGCTTACGGGCACCACTGCCACTACGCCGCCAACGATCATAATGAGACCTACACATCCCATGAGCATGAACAGGCCCATCACACCCATTCACACTGCACTCACCCTCAGCTAACCGAACGCGGGATGCCTGTACCAACGAGCCTCCTCACGCTCAACCCTCTTCCTTCGCCGCGCGTCAGCCGACTCCAAACCAGTCTTATAAGAATGATGGGCACGACAAAGAACCTGAAGATTATCCCAAGAATCATCATCAGGCTGACCATCCTCGGCACGAATGATATGATCGACCTCATTCGCATGAGCGCCACACGGACGCAACACGCCATCATCACCGATCACCGGATACTGGCAACGCCACCCGTAATAGTCCAACACCTCACGACGCGTCCGCTCCCAACCAGGATTGAACCGTTCCTTACGATGCGACTTATTCCAATCGTTGGTCATCACCACTCCTCAGTGCTTCAGGAGGGAATCGAACCCTCATGTCACAGGACAACGCATTTTGAGTGCGCCGCGTCTACCATTCCGCCACCAAAGCAAAAGAACAGACAGCCCCCACGCCACACTCACCACAAAACATGGGGGCTGCCAGTCATCTAACCCAAACCGCCATAAGGAAATCCAATGGCAAAAAATGGCTTTTTACCGCCAGCCACGGCGCGCGGATGCTGAGGGAGTCGAACCCCCGAACCGTTCCCGGTCGCCACCTTAGCGAGGTGGTGCAATAAGCCACTCTGCCAAGCATCCAAAAGCAAGAGCCGCCGCAACGACTCAGGAGACTGTTCCCGCAGACTAGGCGGGTCAGCTAAAACTAGAGCCGCCACAAGACGACTCCGAAGACCTTTCCCACAACATGTGGGTAGGCTGAGCACAGCATGTTGGACTCGAACCAACATCGACGGTTTTGGAGACCGCCATGCTACCGGTTGCACCAATGCCATATACCCGACTTAGTTAACGTCCAAGTCGGAAAGACGTTCGGCATGGTGGAATGGGCTTTACCACCAACGGCAAGGAACGTGAAACATCTATGCACCCGTTTGGCCGTGCCTCCCCTTCGGTCATCAACCGCCTGATTAAGGCAGGGAGCCTCTTATCCCCCACATGTTCCAGCGGGGATATTCGAGCAATGCCATCGGTATCACAGGCAGCTACCCCATGAAACCTAGAGCAAACCTCGGGAATCGAACCCGGCAACCAAAAGGCTGTGCCAACAGGATTGCAAGTCAGCCCCAAAAACAAATGGCGCAGCCATATAGGCGGCACCGGGTGGGACCGGCACAAGAAACGAGGATGAACAAAATCTCACGGACAATCCAAACACACACACTATATTCCGGGATTCATCCACCCTCAAAGGGTCCCCAGCCGGATTCGAACCGGCATCTCACCACGCATGGTCAAGAAGAGCCAGAAAACCACGCGCGACTAACACTCCCACAAGAGCGATAGGAACCATGTGCGAGATCAAACGGCGGTACCAACAAGCCTCTCGCATTGGACTTGAAACCGAATCGCACCTTACCTAGGAAGATGCCATCTGCGGACAGTGAGAGATTCGAACTCCCGGACCCGTTAGAGTCGGTCGCTTTCGAAGCGACTACCTTAAACCAGACTCAGCCAACTGCCCCTAGCGGTGCTCCTTATGAACACAAACGTCCCAACGGTCGGAATCCTTAACCAAGAGACAAGGAGCACCACCGAACCGCTTGCCGGAACGACACCCACAAGGACGCCACGCGTCCTCCAAAATTCATTCCGACATGCGACAGCATACTCATACCTAACGTTGCATCAACGTTGCAATGAAAACGGCGTAGAATACGGCGTGTCGCGTGGTATGCTGAAGACGATTTCAATGTGAACCCAACATCGTCGTTGTCATGTCACGTTTCATGCGCGGACTTTTTCAGACGGCGCGCACTATTTCTACCATTGACCCGACGGCCCTGACAGGCACACCCGGAAGACCCTCCCCCAGCCCCGGTTAGAACGTTCGTTCGATGGCACAAATGTTCGTTCGTACAGTTGTACGCATGCGCGTTATTGTGTCGTACACCTTATTATTTATATCTATCTTGCTCAATATTTTTTGTCCGTATTTTGGTATCTTGCTTGACTTTATTTTTTCTTGTGCTACTCAGACTCTTTTTTTGTTTCGTTTACCCCCTAACAACGTTGCAACACGCCGATAGAACGGCGCTGTTCCAACGTTTCGCCGTGGTCTGTTTTCTTAATTTGATTACACCATTATTGGTGTGTATAGTGATAACCAACAACCGGTTAGGCCGTCAGCCTAGCAAGGTTGGTGTGACACTCTAGATCACACCACTCGCAACCGGTTGGGGGCAACCGGCAGATGAAGCCGTGGCGGTTAGGTGCCTAGGCACCGCATAGCCTAGCCTGAAACGGTTAGGGGGGCGTATCGAGTGTATGCGCCGGAAAACCGCCATGAGTGGAACGTTGGTCACTGTGCTGAGGTGCAGTGTCCAGTCTGTGAGTGTTGCGAGTGTTTGAAAACTGAAGAGTGTTACCGAAGGCCGGTAGTTTGAGCTTCACCCCCTTTTGGGGGTTAGGTGGCGGCGTTTTTCGGGGTGTGTGCATAATGTCCACTATGTGGACGTGGCCGATAGTGTCGGTTTTGCCTAGGCAATGCGCGTGAACTCGATTGACAATGTTGAGCGCGAGAACTCGTAAGGGGGTACCGCCGACGTTTGGCGTAGTGTGAGAGACTACCGCCAATGAGGATAGGCCGATAGATAGGTGGCAATGTCAATGTTTACCATGCGTGAGCGTGGTTGTTAGCCAAAAATAAATTTTCATGGGCGTAATCCGCAAGGGTTGCGCCCCTCTCGCCACTGTTTAGACCTTGATGGGGTGCGATACTCCATAGTGGCACGCAATTAACCAATTAACACTAGACCTTAAGGGGGTTTATTATGGATACCAACGAAGAAATGGCTGTAAAAATCGTTCGCGATTGTCTTACGACGGCACATGAGAGCCTACCGGCATACGCGTCATGCCTTTATGTGGCGTCAATGCCCATCATTAAGGCTCACGGGGTGGATGATGCAACAACGCGGCATATGATCGTCGCGGCGTTTAGGGTTGCCGCGCTCAGGTCACGGAGCGTTGACTACCGTTCGGGCTTTATGCCAGACGTGCGCGTGACACGCGTCCATGCATTCAAGCGCCATGCGGCCGTGTATTGCGAGACGAATACCGGGTATCACTACAAGGTTGAGTGCACGCCTTTATGTGACACGGTATCGAACTGGTTGACGCCATGCCTTATGGGGCAGGTGGACACGTTCGAATGGACTGACCACGGCTGGGATTTCGTCAGGCGTGATTATGTCAATCTCGTTTGACTTGTGTAGTCAACAATACAATAAGATTAAATAAAGGGGGAGCTATGTCTGATTATGACAATCTCGTGCAATGGTGCAAGGATATGCGTTCTACGCAGATTGCGCGGCGTAATCGTGCGTGGAATTTCCAGCACGCTCATGGCATTGAGCCGTGTGATGTCGCTTGGAATGCCGACGCCATAAGGTGGGTTGACGGCGTGGTGTATGTGGTCAGCCGCAATGTCAAGCGCAACGGCGAGCTGGGCGAGCGTTACGCCGTGGTCACGGCTGAGCAGTGGCTTGACATGCATCGGGTTCCGGGCGATGAGTCATGCGTCGCACGGCTTGAATCCTACATGACGCGAAACTAATTGTAGTCAACAATACAAGTGAGGTGTTTATTATGACTGGGAAGATCGAACTATCTGTGGACATCAGCGTGGAATGGCGGCGCAGTGCGATGTGGGGAATGTGCCCTACCGCTGTCGTTGGCGCACTACTGGCCGAGGATGGCGTTACTGTCAGGCGTGACCGTGGTTCCGGCCATGCGTCCGGCTGTGGGTATGACAAACTCTCTGCGGCGGTGGATGAAGCCATGCGTGAGTTGCCGTTGTGGCAGACGTTTCTCATGTGGCGTGGATTCAAGCACACGTATGCGTCGATTCCATACAACGGTTCCGATAGAACGCTATATGGGCTGAAGCGTTGCGATTACGGCTGGGAGATGAACGCGAACGCGTGCGGCATGGGAACGATTATCGACATTTTCACGGCGAACGGGTTCACCATGACGTCGCATAGTGGCGATGCCTACGATTTTTACCATTTCGAGCGCGTGGTGCCGCGTTCGTTCCTGAAACTCATCTGACTTTGCAGCCCTCTGTGGGCTATGGCGCGGCTCTAGTGAGTTCTGGTAGGGTGCGACTCCCTATCCGCGCACTATGCCGTCATGTGGCGGCGGAACAACATTCTCTATGAAAGTGGGTAATCATGTCTGGGTTTAATTCCGTTGATGATTTTTACGACGTCATGGCGGGGTGTCATGGTTTGCATGAGTCTGAACGGGGCGGCGGCGCATTGGAATTGTATTCATACAATGGTGCCGAGTTTCCTGACGGTTTGGACGGTTCCAGTCTTGACGTTGTCACAGCGCCGTCGCCTGAGCTTCTTGCGTACATGCGTGGGAATGATAGTCCGGTGCCGCCGTCCGGGTACAAGGATATGGCCGACGAGATTAAGGGCATATGGGACGTGTACAACCACGGTTCCGCCGAAGCTGACTGGGGACGGTTGGCTGACTTGTATGACGCGCACAATCTAAGCCTGAGTGTCATTGCCGATTACGAGTTTATGGATTGGCCTGAGACGTTAGGCGACATACTGAACGGCAAAGGGGCGGATTGCTGGAATCTCGACGGTATGGTGTGGCACCTGTACAGCCATGAGGAATGTACTGTCGATGATTCTCTGGGCGCATGGCCCAGCGTTGACGACTTGCTGGATTTCATATCTTCCGATGACGTTGAGACGTGCGCCTATGCGCAGCAGTTTGTCGAATGCATGGATTCGGGCGACTATGTGGCCGCGTGCAGGGCGCTTAAGGCTCTCGACTTGGAGCTGTGGTATTCAGACCTGTTTCTGACGTTGTCTCGCTGAAAATCAATCAATCTGAAAGTGAGGAAAAAGAAATGTATGTGCATTGGATTCGCAAGGATACGGCTGAGGATGCCGACTTGTACGAGGAACTGCGTGACGCGTGGGACGGTGTCGGCTATGCGGGTCTGCCGTCGTTCGATGACGTGCTGCCGGACATTCTGGAATGGGTGCGGGGTATCCGCGTGGCCGACACTGTGTTCAACGATTACACGTATCGGGCTTCGCGGCTGCTGTACTTCGATAACGCGCTGGATGAAAGCAATATTGAGACTGCCGTGCGGTGGCTGTCCGATTACGGTTATGTGCCGCGCGCGTTCTGCGGTGTCGGCTATGCGATTGAGTTGACGGACGGGTATGGCGGACTGTCGGATCAGGCCGTCGTCCAATATGCGATAGACATGATTATCAAGGACGGGCGCTACTACCCTGTGTTGGATGAATCCGATTACGAGCGGCGTGAGGACGCGTGGCTGCGGGATTACTTCGATGGTGAGGTGTCTGACGTCATGTTGGATGGAGCTGACCGTGATGCCGTGTTTGAGGCTTGGCGGGATGATGCCGACCCGGTTTCTGGCGACATGTATTTCGACGTGGAAAAGCTTCCTGGTTATATCGAGACCGCTAAGGGAGGTAAGCGGAATGCGTAAGGGTGTGAAGCTGGCTGGACTGCTGGCCGTAGGTGTGGCGGCGTTCGCCGTGGCGTGTTCGCCGGTGTGCAATCCCGTGCCGGTGGCTGACCCTCATGGGACGCCTGAACAGCAATGGAATTGGTGGCGTGAGACGTATGCGACGGCTGACTATGGTCAGGCTGATTTGGCTGGCTACACGTCGCTGTCGGATATCCCCCAGTGCGGCATGGAAGACGGCAGTACGGCTGGCGGCTATGAGCGCATATGCGAGTGGCGTGCCGTGTCCGTTGGCAATCGCATGGGCGAGTCTTACGTGCTGGTTGACGGCGGCAAGGTGCTGTCGTGGGGCGGCACAGGGAAATGAAAGTGCCGGTCTCAGGTAGGACTGCGACCGGCCATGCAATCAATATTCACCTCTAATTGCAAAGGAAAGTATATCATGTCGTTTTCATTGTTTGATAATGGCGAGTTTGAATTGGATTCGAGGTTCAGCCCGCAGCAGTCGTTTTACAATAAGGCCACGGTTGTCATTGATAGCGACGGGGGAACCGGATTGACCGTAACGTTGCGTTCGTATCTGACGCCGATTGTGACGTTGCATGTCAATGCCGATGCTGAGGTTCAGCGTATCGAATGGCTTAATGGAGACCCGGCTGACTGGTCTAACACGACGTGGCGTCATATCCGTGAGTTCTTCAAGCAGGCTGGACTTAAGGCCGATAGCAAGGCTCAATGCTTGCGCGATTACGCGCGTGAGGTTGACTGACATGGCGTGCCTATGGACTGCGGAATATGTGGGTGGCGCAATCCGCGTGCGCCGTCACAGGTCTCAGGCCGATGCGGAGGCGTATCGGGATGCGGTTCTGCGTGCCGATGGCCGGTTTCTGACGCGTTGCACTGTCGGTAGCGGAGAGGCCGTGCGCGTGGCGATGGTGAACCGGCTGGAACTGGCCGGTGTCGGCTGTCGTTCGCGTCTCATGCGGACGTCGTTGAAAAGACTGGTGGAACTCACTGACGAGTTCTGCTGCTGAATGAAAGGAAAGAATGATGATTACCGTTGAAGGGTTGAAGGCAATGCCGTTGGATGAGCCGATCGGTAAGGCTGTTGTTTGCGATCTTGAATGCATGGCAAACGAGGGTCTGCAACCGTTCTATCAGCGTGAGTTTGAACCTTATGAGGGTGTCTATCGCGTCAATGATTTCGCCAAATATGTTTCCGAGGATTCGTGGCGGAAGTTCTGGTCAGCGTTCCCTGAATGGTGTGAGCAGGTGTTCATGCTGCACGACAATACTCGTTCCGATGATTATTGTGAGTTCACTTCTGAAGTGCTTTCTGGTCTGACGCCGATTGAGATTGGGGAACAATTCGAGAAGTCTCGTGAATATGACCTTGATTATGTGTTCTGGACGCAAGCCGATGACGAGGGGCATGTGTGATGGACGCCCATGATTCCGACGTGTGTGTGAATGTGGTCGGCAAGTCGTTGGAGGCCGTCAGATTGCTGTCGAATCTTGGGAGCGGGAACGCTCCCGATTCGGCTTACGTGCTGGCCGCTTACGACCAGTTGACGACGGCGGCGTACCTGTTGCATCAGATTATCCCTTGGACCAAGGAGGAAAAACAGTGAGCAAACATGGCTTCTTCTCCCCTATCGCCGAATACGATGGGTTCGATTATGCGTCCGGCAGGTCGTTCTGGCGTCGTCGTTCGTTGCCGTCGCTCCTGTGCGAGTGGCTTGGCGAATGGTTCCGTGGCGTGAGGGCGGCTCGCATGGGCTATTTGAACTGGCTGTACGTCCAGTGTTCCGGTGGCTGCATGATTCCAGTGGACATGCTGGACTGGAATGAGGATTGGATTGATTGATGTCGGCGGCGTCCCCCAGCCGTCGATGATATGGTGTTTTTGATCGGAAAGGAGTGTGGCATGGGGTTGCGTGAGCTGCGGAAACGTTCGAACATCACGTTGGAGCAGTTGAGCGCGTTGACCGGCTATGACACGCCGAGGCTGAGCCGGTATGAGACGGTTGACGATGACGCTCGGAACATGTTTCTGGGCACGGCGGCATCGTTGGCGCGGATACTGCATTGCAACGTGCTGGACCTGTATCCCGATGAGCATGTGTGGCGAGGCGGCGTGTCGGCTGGCGTCGTCGGCTTGAGGAACATCCGCTTGTTCCGTGGGTTGACGCAGACGCAGTTGGCTGGCATGAGTGGTGTCGCACGACCGAACATCTCATGGTTCGAGACCGGTTATCGTCCTGTTTCGCAAATGTATTTGCGGACGGCGTTACGATTGTCTGAGGCGTTGCAATGCGACCCTGTGGATTTTCTTACGGAAGGATACTGACATGGGCATGAGGGAACTCAGACTGAAGCGCGGCATGACACAGCAACAGCTCGCCGACAAGGCAGGGCTTACTCAACAACGTATCGGAGCCTATGAGAATGGTGTCAATTCTATCGAGAATATGACGCTTGATAAGGCGATTCGTATTTGTGACGCGTTGCATGTCAAGAATCCTCGCAAACTTCTTGATTCTGATTCTGAATCTTCTGCGGATTCTAAGTGATCCGCTAGGGCGGGCATGCGTCTTTACGGCCATGCCCGCTCACGAATAAGTTGAGCCGGATAGTTGCAGCTATCCGGCTCGATTGCTCAGTAATCATTAACCAATCTAACTAACTAAGCCCTCTCATTTTAGCAAGGGGGCTGGAAAGAGAGTATCTGAAATGACTATACTTATTGACAACAGCAAGGCAGTGGAAATCTCTATCCGCGAGTGGGATGAGGAAAACACGCAGTACGGCCTCGACTGGTCTGCTGATTTTTATGATGTCGGCAGGTTGAAGACCGTTGACGGCCCAGAGCTTGCTTACATTGTGGAGGACGTCGATTACTGCATTGAGCAGGCGAACGACATGGTGGCCGGAGAAGGCGACTTCGCTGAAGACGGCCCGCAGCCGAATCAGTTCGTGGATGTGACGGAACTCGACCGGAGCGCGTACCTAATCTGTGAAATTGATCTTTATCAGCTTTCCAGTGAGATCTACAATCACGGGTTGAACGTCAAGGATACGGAAATCATATCCGGCATGTGTCCCGATGACACTATCAAGGTGGTTTTCGTGGATGGTACGGCATGCTGTGTGGGTATCGACCCTAATTTCCCTCTTTGCGTCAACTTCTCGTATTATGCGGATGAAAGCTGTCGTGATGGTGAGCTTTCGACGAGTTGCCATGATTTCGAGGGCGAGTTGGATTATCTCGATGGCGTGAAGGATATTTGCGGCGGGTTGCGCTAGTCGCGTCTGCTGGTTTCGGTTGCTTAGTTTCGGGGCGTGGCGATTGTGCCGCGCCCTTTGTTTTCAACGTTTTTCTTTTTAAGGGGTTTATCATGGCAAGGAAAATCGCAGGTCTGTGGTGTTTCAACAAGGAGCCTGGCGATGTTAAGGGCATGCATGTCAATACGACTGAACATGTTTCGCTGTGGCTTTACGTGCAGGTGTCGTCCGGAGAGTTGATTACGCGCGACATGTTGTCGTGGCGTGACGAGATCGAGGTGCCGTGATGTGGCGGCTGCGATATTACCGGACCTCTGTTGGCGGGTATCGGCTTGAACTCACGACTCCGACTGGCTTCTTGTATGCTTACGGTCATTCCAGTGCGATTCCTGACGTGGAGTTGGAGGCGTGGCTTATTCATGATGCCGGTTTGGAGGGTTCGCAGGTGGATGTGCAACGATCATGCGCGGTCGGGCATGTTTTTTGATATTTAGCGTTTTTACTGAAAAGGAGCACACCATGAACAACAACTACAAAGGTACGGAACACTACACGCTGACCAAAACCGAAAACGGGTGGCATGGCAACCCGGACGATTGCGAATGGCAATGGTTCGACTTTCCTGATCTAACATTCACCGATGACGGTGACTGCCGGTTCTATTTGGAGGCTGAATCCATCGATATGGCGGTCGAACTCGACGAATACCGGGAATTTCTCACCATCCTTTCCAATGAGATAGAGGAACTCCGGCAGCAGATCGATGCTGTTGAATAGAAGTGGTCTAACCCACCCAAACTTCATCACTCAGTTACACTCACCGCAGCGTGTAGCCAATTGTCCACTAATTCGGCTTCGTTGACTGGCTCGAAACACCATGCGTCTAATCCGACGTTGATCTCATTGTGATGCCTGCCGAACTCAAGCGGGTCATGCGCGTGCGTGTGTCCGTGCAGGAGCAGCGTGTTGTTCATGCGTGGTATCGCGTATTCGGCTAATTCCGGCGCGTTCCAATTGGTTGAGACTGCGCTTAGTGGTTTGCTTTGCGTGAAGTCTTCACGCCATTGGTAGTGGCTTAAAAAATACCGTGTGTGGATTGTTGCCCCACCCGTCTCTGATTTCGGTGATGCCGACTCTTCCGACTTCCACGAACACGCTTGCCAACTTTTCCAGCGTGCGGCTGGAACTGTGCAGTTCGTGGTTGCCGAGAATCAAGTGTCTGCGTTTACGTGGAACCTGTAGATTCTGGATGCGCATTATCGCCTGTTCGACGCTCCATGTGCTGCCGGAACTGATGTCTCCGAGGATGTAGAGTTCGTCTTCCTCGCCAACATACGTGTTGATTGCGCGCACGATGTCGGCATCATGCTTCCGCCAGTCAACACAGTTCTTAAGCGGCTTATGCTCACGTTCGGCCTGTTGTTTGATCGATGCATCCTTAGCGTATCCAGGTAGCGCGTATCCGCGTAGCGCGGCCACGAACGGATGCGCGAAATGCAAGTCAGCAGTAAACCACTTCATGCGTCCTCCATGTTTTTCAAATGCCCGTATTTTTCATCCCATTTGTCCAATGCTTCCAGCACTTGCGGTAATCCGAAATCCCAATACGTTTCGCCATACTCTTCGCCTTTTCTGGTGCGGTACGAGATGACTAACGTTTCAGGGTCATCACCGCACGTTTCGCAGACTTCCGGCACCCATTCGTGGTAATACCAGTCGGTGACTTCCACAGGCGCATCATCAGTGCCGTCGAACAGTTCCGGTGATTCCATCACGAGCACGCGTAGCATGAGTTCTTTAGTGGTTTTTCCACTCATGGTTTCCCCTTATTTATGGCATGTACAATCGCGTTAACCATTCGATTTCATCCTTCCTCTTCGATTCTCAGTTCCTTGTCGCCATTCACGGTTGCGGCGATATCGTCGTTGAACTGGTTCGACAATTGAAGGACGATGCACGCGCGCGTCTCGTACCGCAATACTGGTGTGAAACCGGTTGAGGATGTGAAGCAAACGTCGGATGTGAATACCGGCTGGTTTCCCAACCGTGTTTCAAACTTTTTGAGCGTGCCGGACATGACCACTTCCCCATTGTCTAGGATGCTGACGCGCTTACCCAAATGCGTGGCGTTGAGGTGATCAGCGGTGATGGTCTGCTTGCTCATTCCTCGTATCCTCCAAGGTAGGTTTTGCAATGCGAATCGAGTATGGTTTCAAAAATGTCTACGACTGCACACCGGTGTTCGCGTTCTACGTCGTGTGCGCGTGATTCCGCTTGGTCGCGCGTCTTGTAAGAGCCAATGAGAGTCAGCTCTTCACCTCTGTACGGTACGTGCCCATCTGGAGTCATGTATGCGATTACAAGATAGATTTTCATGCGTCCTCGATTATGATTGGCGTGTCACCGTGGATGGTGACGTTGATCGTGTCTCTTGTGGTCAGGCGGATTTGCGTGTCGATGCGGACGATACGTTTGCCGTGTGTTGGTTCGGGTGGCGTGTCTTCGCCATAACTGTTGACGCGCCTGTATGTGACGGTGGGCACGTAGTTTGGTCTGGATGTGAATTGTTCCAGTCTGCCTTCGACCACTATCGTCTGGCTGATCGGGTCTAGGATGGTGATGGGTTTTCCCACGTTGTCGGCTTTGAGATTAGCTCCTGTGGTTTCAGTTGATGCCACTGCTACCGAATCCTTTCGTGCCGCGTTCCGTATTTTTTTCAAGGGTTTCAACGTGGTCTAAGGGCATGTGTGGCGCACATTGCGCGAACACGATTTGCGCTATCCTGTCTCCCTTATGAATCTCGAACGCCTGTTCGCCCATGTTTCGGAGGATTACGCATACTTCCCCGCGATAGTTGGGGTCGATTACACCAGGCGCGTTCATCACGGTGATGTTGTGTTTGAGGGCCAAGCCTGAGCGTGGGCAGATCATGCCGACGTATCCGGCTGGTATCTGCATGTACACGCCCGTGTGCACGAGTGCCTGGCTGTTGGCGCAGACTATCGTGTCCTCGTTGCTTCTGAGGTCTGCTCCCGCATCGTTTGGGCGAGTGTAGCCGATGTTTTCTCTGATGCCGCTGAATTGCATTTTAGTTGAACCTTTCCGAAATGAGTACGCCGATGATGCCGATCAGCCATGCGAGAAGCATGATGACCATCATGATTAGGATGATGCCGAAGGGAATCCAGACGGGTGCGAACACCCACAGCCACGAGTAGGGGAATTGTCCCCCGATTTTCAATAGGGCGAGAATATCTGTCAGCAACACTAGGATTAGCGAACAGTCGATATGCACCATTATTCCTCCGTGTAGAAGGTGATCGTGTGGAGTTTCTTCTTCACGTCGAATTGTTCCCCGAACATGCCTGATTTTTTGACGGGTTCGATCACGTCGCGCATGTGATGCGCGTGATAGGTGATGGTCTTGCCCTTGTCGGTGATGCTGATAGTGGCGGTCATCGGATTACTTCTTCCACTAGGGCGAGATTGCTTGCCGGAATGGTTTTGCTGACGCCGTTTCTAAGGTTCTTGAATGTGAACGAAAATGGTTTCATGCAGTTCTCATCTTCGAAGTCGATGATGCATTCCACGTCGTTCCAATGGTCAACCCATTTGGAGCCGACCAATCTGGGGTCGGCGTGAGTGTAGACGATGATGCCTTTCTCACGGTCGGTGTGCGAGTATGCGAATCCGAGATCATTGAGTTTGACCGCGTATGGCGGGTTGGAGAGGTCGATGTTCAAGCTTGTTCCTCCTGTAGGAGCATCCAAATGTTCGTTTCCTTTTCGGGGTTTCTGACGGCGAGCTTGTACACGTCGGACAACTGGTAGCGTTGCTTGCGCGTGTCTTTGACCGGTGTGACGGGTTTCAGGTCTCCCCTGCTGACCCAACTGCGCATGGTGCCGGGTTTGACGATGATGCCGCATTGCAGGAGCAGTCTGCGGATTTCGGTCTGTGTGCCGGTGATGTGCGTGGCGAGGAGTTTGCGTCGCCTGTTCTCACGGATGGCGGAGACCGGATACACTTGACCGCAGTCGGGGCATTTCGGTGCGAACGTGGCGTTTGGAATGACTTTCACGATGCGATGGCAGTCGTCGGTCGGGCATTCGCCGATGATGATCTGGTCTTCGAGGGTGAAGTCGAGGAGTTCCTGGGCCTTGCGTCGGATACGGTGGATGATTCGCGCGTAGGTTGGTGTTGCCTTGCTGGTCTTCCACTTGTCGGTGAGCCGGATGTTGCGGATGAGTGTTTCGAGTTTCCGGTCGTATGGGGCGGTCACGTTCAGGCATCGCGCGTATTCGTTGATGATGTCACGGAGGCTTGGAATGTCGTCCATGCCGTTGCCTTCGATGAGTTCGAACGCGGTTTCGCGTAATGGTGCCGGGGAGGTGGCGAGTCCGTTATGGCCGCCGCCTCCGCCGTTGCCTGTCTTGTCCATGCGGTTTGTGCGCCATTCGAGGTCTTGCAGGTGGTTTTCGAACCATTGCAGATCGAATTGGAGTTGGGTTTCGCAGGATGTGCAGAGGATATGCTTGTCGTCGGTTGTTTTCCAGCATGCCGCGCATGTGGTTTGCGTCAAGTGTTGGCTCCTTGGTTGCGTTTTGGGTGTGTTTGGTCTTGTTGCCTCAACCCTTTGTTTGCAACCGTTGGGCGACTTGTCCAGTATAGTGTGTGCGTCAGATTAGCGTTGGCTGTTCCGTATCCTGTTGTGGATGGTCGTCTTGTTGGAGCCGGTGGGATTCGATGTCGAGCACGAGCCGCTTGTCGATGTCGAGCAGGCGGCTGATCTCGTTGGAATCGTATCCTATCGCATCCATGTTGAGCACTTGCTGACGGATTCGATAAGACGGATACGCGCTCATTTCTTTTCCTTTTCGATCACGTACAACACGACGGCTTCATTGTCCAATGCCAGTGGGTTCGCTGCCGTGACGTTGATGATTTTCCACCCATCGTCCAGATAGCCGATGAGTTTAGAATCATTCTGCACACGCACACCGTTACCGGTGAACTTCGTGTATACGGGGATTAGCTCATGTTCCATTATTTCGTTTCCCCGTCCTTGCCGCTAGCATTGTCCCAATCGCAGGAAAGACCGCCTCCCCCCTTGTAGACGTTGAACCTGATGCATGTCACGGCCCTACCGTCGTGCAACTCGATTCTGCACTCATCGACAGCGAAGTCGCCTCGCACATCAATGCAGTCACTACCGCCTTCAACATCGTCAGCATCCGCTTCGTTCTCGCATCCGGCCAGCGGGAAAACCATCGCTACGGCCATAAGCACGGCCATTAGCCCTCGTTGAATATTCTTGTTTCCTATCATTTCGTCTCCTTGATTGTCTTATCCCGTCGATTTCGACGGGTTTGAATGTGGTCTAGAAGTGTTTTGCCATCCAGTCGGCGATGAACAACGCGACGATCGACGCAAACGACGCGAAAGAAAGCAAACCGAAGACAATGGTGAAAACAATCAAAACAGCCTTCATTCCGTCACCGCCTTACGTGCCACTTCGAGCACTTCTTTCGCCCGCGCGATGTAGTCTTCCTGATATCCGCAGATTTCACCGGCGTAATCCCATGCATCGTCTTCGTCCTTCGCCACATAGTCGCTTTCGATGCCATCCCATTCGCAGCTGTTCCAGCAGAGCCGTTTCGCCACGGCCTCCACCTCGGCGTCGGTTGGTGGAGCGGAACGTCCGGCCATGTACGCTGTACCGGCAAGCTCACGAACCGTCTGAAAAGTCAAATCATCATCCATGCCACGCTCGTAAGCGTTGGCCTCGTCAAGCATGATGCTCAATTAGTCCTCTTTCCGTTAGCTTTGACCATGGCCCACAGGATTTCGCTTGCCGGACGCCTCCTGTATGACAGGTCGTTGTAGGACTGCACATAGTCGAGAATCAGTTTCGAGCCGGTCGAATCCGGTGTCAGAATCGCGTTCACTCGCGGCGGCACCATCTTCTGCCATACGATCTCGTCACACAGTTCCTTCGTGCAGACCAGATAGTTCTGATCGCCGTAGAACGTCAGTCCGTTGCCGCTAGTGAAGTCAGCCATGCATGACTTGACCTCGTAGAACTCGAAGCAGCCTTTCTCGACGCTTGCGGGCACCGGCTCACCGTTGATGTTCCAGGGCTTGAAGCCCACGTAGTCCACGCGCCTTTCGTCGGGCGTGTTACGGTCGAAATTGACCTCGCTCGCCCAAAAAGCGGTCTGATTCCTCAACCTCTTCTCCACCAGCTTGGACAGCATGGCGGTGGTCTCAGCCCTGCTCATTTCTTCCTCCTGAAGTACTTGTATTCACCGTGATGGAACAGGAACAGGTGAAGTCTCCACACCTTGACTGCCAACAATCCCTTGAGCGTGATCGCATACCCGCCATGGACACGCTTCATGAGCTTCCTATCGGCCAATGATTCAAGTATTCGGGAAAGCTCTTGGTTCTCTCGTTGTTGCCAGATGTAGTTCATCCCCTCAGCGATATACAGGCAACACATGTCCTTGTCGTATTGACTAATCATCATTAGCCTCCCTCTCAAGGATGTAGACGTTCGTCGCGGTGACGGCGTTATTACTCAATTCCGTTGTCGGCATGGTATCCACCCGCAGAATCTGCCAACCCTCGTTCAGCAACTTTTCAAACACACCCATATTCATCAAGGTGCGCTCATCGCCGTAATCACTCCAAAAAAGTGGGCAAACCTTGTACCGTTTATTCATTTCGCGTCCTCCTTCATGAAGACAATCCAGTGTGTTCCCGTGCGGTTCGGCTGCTTGTTGCCGAAGAGTGGCTTGTGCGCTGTGAGCTTGAGAATCTGCGATACGGGTATCTGTGTCTCATTCCATTTGAAAATCAACACTCCATGCTCTTTCAGGACGCGGAAGCACTCGCTGAACATGGTCTTGAGGTCAGCTTTCCACGTCTCTTGGTCGAGGCAACCGTATTTCTGCGCCATGTAGCTCGTTTCCCCCGCATTGCGCAGGTGGGGCGGGTCGAGCACCACCATGCGGAACGTCCCGTCGGGGAACGGCAGGTCGCGGTAGTCCATCAGCATGTCCGGCTTGACATCGAACCTACGCCCATCGCACAATTCCCAGCTCTCATCACGCACATCACCAAAAAGCACCCGATCATCCGATTTGTCAAACCAGAACATTCGGCCGCCGCAGGCGGGGTCAAGAACAGGCTGATACGCGCTCATTTCGTATCCTTCCCCTTGTACTCGTCCACGAGTTCTTTCCACTGCCTGCTTGCGAGTGCGGCGTGGCTGAACCAGCTGGTAGAGATATGTCCACGTGGACATTGGAGCCGGTAGACTGTGAGTGTTGTCCTTACTTTGCGGCTCTCGTGGTATTTTTCCGTTTGCGATGCCTTGATTACTGGTAGTCTGCCGCACATTGGACACCCATATTCGTTGCGTCTGCGTTTGAACCACATAACTATTCCTTCGCGTCCTCGCTTTGATTGGGTACCTCGGAAGGCATGGTGCCGGAATAGCCGAGCATGTGACGGCAGTAATTGATTACATGCTCGTAAGCCGTCGTCATTCCGTCGTAAAAGTCGTACACTTCTTCGTCTGGATTATCAGAAGCGTTATTAGCTGCATCCCACTCTTTTTGCAGAAAGTCGATGACCTCATGCAGTGTCTTGTCTTTCTCAGTCACGTTCGTCGCCATTGTTATTCCTTACTGCTCTTATCGTTCTTATCGTCATGGTCGAAGATGCATACGAACACGCCTAATAGCGTGAGTACGCAGAGTATCGCTATCACTCCCAAGGTGATGACGATGAACACGCTTGAAATATTCCAGCAAACATCATCCAGACTCATGTTGTCTTCTCCTCGCAGTCCAAGCATTTGAGCATTCTCACAGCCTCACCGCGAGTGGCCCAGCCGGACGTGAACAGTCGATTGGATTCTTCATCGGTCCTATCCGCGAAGCCGCCGCCATGCGCCCTGCTCCATGCGTCGCCATCATTCGTTTCCGGAAACCACCTGTTCACAGTGGTTTGCCGCCCGGTATCGAGGTTCGTGGACACGATCACCTCTTCGCGGTGGACATATCCGATGCAATAACCGCAATGGGCGCAGTAGACCTCTGCATAACCGGGTTTAATGAAGCCGAGTCTCACGCACATCATTCATCCTTCTTCTGCTCGCAGAATTGTCTTATCGCACTCTCGGCGTCGTAATAGCGTGCGACAGCGCGTATCCACGAGTTGAACGCATCTTCGGCAGTCTGACAGACCTCGCCTTGAAGACACTTCAATACGCACTCGTACCGGTAGACGGTATGACGTGGATTGTGATATGTGCATTTGCCGCTAACTATTATTGGCGCGTCACCGCAGTAAGGGCATCGAAGATAACTCTTGGGCTGGGGCTTCTTCTTACGCCCGAACATCACTCACGGCCTCCCCACATTCCTTCTTCGTTGGTTCCATAGTTTTTGCATTGGAAGATTCGAGCCAATTCCTCAGCGTCGTAAAGCGCCTGTTCCAACGCTTGTTTCCGTGAGACGGTCTTGGATACTGGGTATTCGCGTGTCGCACGAAACAGCCAAGTGTTCTCGATCACGTCCCAATGCCATAAGACCAGCTCATATCCATAGAATGTCTCATCCGGCATGGTGTAGCTATGACGGATGCTGACCGCGTATTGGTCGCTCATGCGCTCACCTCCTTGAGTATGTTCAATGCCTTCACGCCATCAACCACATGCTTTCCGCCTGCGTTCACGCTGATGATGACCGGCTGGTACACGCCTTCAACCATCAATGATTCGCAGATTCCTTCCGTCGCGCCTCGTAATTCCTTGCGGAGTTTCGAAGGCACGTATCTCAGATACCCGTCGATGATCGTGCCTTCGTTGAGTTGGATTATCGCCCTATGCCCGTCGAGCATGCTCATGGGCAGCGACCGCCAGTCGGATAGGCTTTCATGCACATTCATGGTCGAACACCCCGTTTTCCAATCGTGCGAGCAGGTCTTTGCCGAAGTTGATTCCCGTCCCGCAGACGGCATTCTCGATGTCTTTCGTATGCTTGTCGGAAGATGGGTTGTCCCGCACTGTCTCACATTCATGAATGAGCGTGTGCAAAAAGTTGGTGAGGTTGGTCAACCGACGCTCCGCACGAGATGTATCGTTAAGATTCACTGGTATCAGCGGGAAAGCGTCAGCATCGAACGTGCGTTTGACCACGCTCCAGTCCATCGTTTCCAAATCCCCGTCAGCGAACAATTGCGCATCACAGTCGATATTGTGAATGTGCCAAGCGTCACCGTCGTAGCTCAACAGGTCTTCACCATCCCGAGTCGCATACCAGCCCGGTTCGGTGGGCATGTCATCAGACGAGTGCGCCTGATCGTACATGGCTTTCACCTGCTTGTAGATGTCATCCAGTTCCCTCCCGTCGAACTCCACGGTCAGACAAGTGCCAGCCTTGTCGGTAAACAGGTAAGGCATTGTTTTGAAATCAATGCTTCTCAACATTTCACTCTCCTTCTTCGTTGAACGATGCCTGTAGAGTGTCCGCGAACACCTGCAATGCGTCTTTGACCTTCTCGTTGAAACCGTCCGGCACGTCCGCCGTGACATGTCCCTGCTGCATGTTGTCGAGCTTGTTGTCCGTCTTCGTGTACATCGGCACATCCACTTCGACGGATGCGAGTTCGATCTGCGGATAGTCGAACGCGCGCACACGGAACGTGACCTTGCTCGTGCCGACTTTCACTCTGTCGCTCATTGGTGTCTCCTTGGGTTGATTGTTCTGATGGTTCTTGCCGGACTCTCATAAGCGGTACGCACCTCATACGCCCTGTGGTAGAAGTCGGCTTTGGAACGTGCCGCGCTCTCAGCTTCATCCAGTGAGTCGTACACGCGGCATGTGTGAACTCCCGTATCGCCTTGCGGCCAGACGATGTAGCCGGTCTTGCCTGCGAAAACATTCATTTGACCGTCTCCACCGTGTTGCAGCCGATGTATTCGCCGTTATGCTTCAAACACGCCCATGTCACGTCACCGGTCTTGACCGTTTCCATTTGAAAACCCGCATTGGCCTTCTCGCCGACATTAGGTGCCATTCCAAAGCTGAACGAAGTCAAGACAATCGTGATGCAGATAATCGCCGTGAGGGCCACCCTCGTCTTATCCATCACTCACCATCCTTAGTCATTTTGCACACCTTCTTCGTGTGATCGTCTAAATGGACTTTCTCAAGTTCGTTGACAGCCGCTTCGATTTGCATATAAGCCGCAATCTGTCCTTCCGCGAAGGCAATCACGCTCTCCGTGCTGTTGTTTTGCAGAATCCGCGCAATGGCTTCGCGTTGCGCAAAGCAAAGAAGCAGGACTCTGTCGAGAGCATTTCCGAAGTCGCACCAGACGCTTTTATGGTCAACGTGATTTATCACCGGTTCGTCCATCGCTCCTACCGCCATTACTTGCCTTCCTTTTCGATTTCATTGATCTTGTCGGTGAGGGCTTCGAGCACGTCCACGCGGTCTCCCCACTTGAGGTTCCGCCAGAACTGTTCGAGATCAGCCCAGTTCTCGGCCTGTAGGATGCTAAGAAGCCTGATTGCCTGAGCTTCGAGAATGTCGGCGTTCCGTTTGCAGCACGCGGCGAAGAACGGCACATTATGCGTGATTGCGTCATTGATGAACCAGAGCGCCTTTTTCAGGTCTTCTACACCGTTCTTGTGCTGCCACCTGAAGCAGTATTGGACGGCTTGCCCCCAGTCGCTTGACAGCAGGCGGGATAGTTCGATGCATTCGAACGGGCCATCCTTGTAATGCGATGGATTGATATTGTCAGTCATTTAACGCCATCCTTGCCTTCTCGAACGCCTGATGCACGATTTCCATGTGCAGTCGTTCGCCTTCCTTGGTCGTCTCGAATCGGTCATTCACTTGACGGATGAACTTATTACGAAGCAGTGCCCTGCTTGTCTGGTTATCGACGGCCTGATATTGGCCTTGCATGTTGCTCACGTCAGTGAGCATTTCCTGCTGTTTCGGGCTGAGTGTCTGCATCATCGGCTCCTTTCGCAGATTGTTTCCAATGTCGGGTGGTATTCGTATGTGAGTGGATGCGAGTAGTAGTCGTCCCAATACTTGTTGAAGTTCCTGTTGATGCCACGTTCCGCGATGTTCGGCCTTCGTATTGGCTCTCCCCTGTCCAATCGTTTGATCGCGTCGGCGGTCTCGATGCCTTGCTCGGTCGGCTTGTAGGTGCCGTCCGCGAGGGGGATGATGAGACGCCTGTCGATGAGGGAACCCAACGTGGCCCACGGTTTCGCATAGGCCGCGGATGATGGCATTCGATGCGTTTCGACGATGTGGACAAGCATTGACGCTTGGGTGTCTCGCAATCGTTGTCCGTGGATGTTGTAGATGTTTCGTTTCATGACTGGTGCCCGTCGTTCATCGTCCGGTCGAGCCGAATCCGTTCCCTCCGCGTTCCGTCGTGTCGGTAAATTCGACGACCTTGCGGATTCTGGGGGTTTCCACCGGCGTGATGACGAGTTGCGCGATACGGTCGCCGCAACGGAAGTTGACGCGGCTGGTGGACGTGTTATGCAGGATGACTTTGATCTCGCCACGATATCCGGCGTCGATGATGCCGCCGAGGATGTCGATGCCGTAATTCCTGGCAAGTCCGGAACGTGGGCAGACTCGTGCCATGTAGCCTTCGGGTAGGTCGATGGCGATGCCGGTTCCCACCGTGATGCGGCCTAGTCCGTCGATGTGGAAGTCTTCGATGCAGTGTAGGTCGAGTCCGGCGTCCGAATCGTGCGCCCTTGTGACTGTGGCGTTTGGGGTGAGCGGTTGGATTTCGAGGGTTTCTAGGGTCATTTCACTGTCCTTGCTGGTTGCTGATGGTTTTGTATTCGGAGATGTCTCGGTTGAGGCAGTCGGTTGTGCGATGCGTGGTTTCGTGTCCGCGATCGTATGGGTCGCCGCCGTGGGCGAGCTGCAAGAGGCGGAAGCTGGTGAGGTCGAGTCGCCGGTGGCTGAGCTTGTGGAGGATGCCGCTCGTGTTGGGCATGTTCACGTCGAGCCATCGGATATCGAAGTGGACGTTGGTTCCGGCTGGATGCATGAGACCGGGGTCGAGGCCCGTGTCGATGAGCCAGACGGCCATCTGCTTGTCCACGTTTTTGAGCGTGTCTTCCGCGTTCATGCATTCGCTGATGAGTCCGTTTCTGGAATGCATGTCGATGGTCGTGCTGTTGAACGCGCGGATTGGCGTGTTGTCATCGAAACGGATGACCCTATGGAATATCAGGGGGTCGTCGTTGAATGGCACCTGAAGGCCCTTCATGTCGGTGATTCTGGCTTCGACTTCCAGTAGATTGTCGGACATTGGGTCGAGTCCGCTGGTTTCGACATCGAACCAGATGAGAAAATTGTCATCCATTGTTGGCTCCTTCGGTTCTCGTAATCGTTGGATGTAGTCTTCGAATCCAGTCAGGTCCACATGCGTTGGCGGATTGGGTTCGAGTTCCTTGAGGATTTCGGCTTCCTTGTCCATCCGCCGCGTGTAATGCCGGTAGGCGGCTTTGCTTTCACGGATGCCGTACTTGTTGGTTTCCTTCCATTTGCTCATGGTGTTTTGAACAGGTCTCCCAGATCGTCGGCCACGGTTGGCTGGCATGCGATGGGCTTGGATGCGATTTGCGGACGGTCGGCCTGTTCGAGGGCCTTGCTGACGGCTTCGCCCAACTCTTGGGCTTCCCGCGCGGTGCCGAAGACGACGCGACGTTTGAACTCCCAATAGTCGTCCGCCGTGACGTGATGCTTGGCGGCGAGCTGTTGGATGGTGTTCTCGTCGGGAATCCGGCCCGCGCGGATTTTCTTGCAGAGGATGTTGATGTCGGCGGCACGCATCCACTTGTCTGATTTGGTCGCATAGAATCTCACGACCGCCGTCCGCATGTCTTGGATGTTGTTGCGTTTGTCGAGTTCGCGGTAGAACTCGTCCAATTGCAGGTCGTCCCATTGGGCGTTGCCGTGATGCGCGTTGATCGTGGTCAGCAGCATCGCGGCCTCTCCTTTGGTTATCATCCTGTTCCTCCCATCGCCCGTTGGCGTTCCTCGTCGCTCATGTACTGCCATGCCCTGTTGAGGTTCGCCATGCGGTTCGATTCGTTGCGGCTCATCATGGTCGGATTGGTGCGGAGGGTGAGGGTTGGTCGGATGTCGTATTCGTTTTCCCATCCCGCCGCGTTGAGCCATGTGGCCGCGTATTTGACGTATTTGGGTTCGGTTCCTTCGATCTCGACCTGTCTGGCATAGGCTCGGGCGCTGTTGATGATGGTGTCCGCATCCGTGTCTTGGATTGCGTTCTTCCATGCTTTCCAGGCTGGACGCTTGTCAACGTGTCGTGGATACGCTTTCCAGAAGGTTTCGAAATCGGCGGAATACTTGTCGTCGGATGCCTGTCGTGCGCGGCTTCGGCGTTTGCTTGCCGTGTTGCGGGCCGTCCGGTCGGCGAGTTCCTTTTTGGTGTGGTTCCCGTTCGACTGGTATTCGTTGATGCGCACGCCGGTGATGGTCTGTTGGAACAGGCCGATGTCGATGAGGGTTTCGATCTCCTGTTCGGATGCGCCAAGCGTGTACGTCAGCTGGTCGGTGTCGATGTCTCCATCCGTGAGGTTGCAGCTGCACCAGCTCAATGCCATGACGTAGATGAGCGCCGCTCTTGGCATTTCGTCGCGGAGTCTGCATATCCTCGCGTCGGCCCAGAATCCGTTGTCGAGCCGGGTGTAGCCGTCCCTCACTTCAGATTCTCCCGTCATGTCATGAGTCCTATCCCGATGTCGATGAGGATGGTTATCACACCGCCCTTGATTAGGGTCATGCCCAATATCTACAGCCAGTCGCCTGACGGCCTGTTACTGTCGATGAGGTCAACGGAGCCGAGCATGATGACGAATCCGATGACGCTGACGACGATGGCGCATATGGCGACTATCGCGATCATGATTGTCCTTCCGGTCCGAGTGGCAGTCCGTCGTTGAGGATGAGTGCGAGACTTTTCAATGTGACGCACACGAGTTGTTTGCGTCTGCCTAGGAACTCAGTCCTGATTCGTGGGGTGAAGTACCTGTCGTTGTCTGCCAACGCGCACATGGTGTTGTATGTGTCCCAATCCGTGTAGGCGAGCTGCCTTCCGATTCGTTCGAGCGTGGATAGGCCGACGCGTGGCTTCTTCTGCACGACCCACGGGTAGGGGCTGTCAAGGTTTCCGGCTTCCTCGACCGCCTCGTTGTAATGTTTCGTGGCGTTGAGGAGTTTGGTGTTCTTGACTTCGACGCATACGGGTTGACCATGGAAGAAGATGTTGGCGATGTCGCCTAGGTCGTTGCTGCCGTGGAGACGGCGGCGGATGATGCGCTGGTCGTCCAACGCCCATTGCAGGTAGTGTTCCACCGCCGTTTCCATTGCCGTTCCGGCTTTTTTGGCCGACTGTCGATTGCGTGACATCAGAACGCCGGTTCTCCTGCGGGCTGTCCGAATCCGTCGAATCCGCTACTGCCCCACGGGTCGGAGCCTGCCTGCGGTGCCATGGCGGGTGTCGTGGACGCCTGTCGTGGTCCGGCCTGCTGGTTGGCGTTGACGAGTTGCGCGGTACCCCACTTCAGGCTTGGTCCAGCCTCGCGGACGTTCACCTTCTGCGTGTAGTGGGTGACGCCGGACGAATCCTCGAAACGATCATCGGACTCGTTGCCGATGACGATGTACTCGTCGCCTTCCTTGATGCTGTTCTGGATGTGCGTGGCGAGATTGTTCCATGCTTCGCAGGTGCGTGAGCAGGATGCTCCGTAACCCCATGAGCCGTCCGGGTTCTTGACCCTGTTGGAGCAGAGGATGCGGAACTGGATGTAGTTCTTGCCGTTCTTCGTGGTTCCGGCGTTGAACAGGTTGCCGTCCTTTTTGATTTTGACGATTCGTCCCACGAGGATGATGGTCGGAGTGCTCATTGCTTGTTCTCCTTGTCGTGTCGTGGATGGGTTTCGAGTCCGACCCATCCCTGCTGGTCTTTGGCTTTCATGTTTTTGAGACGGTCGGCCGTCTTGTGTCTGTTGGCCGCTTCGACGTTGCACATGACCATGTGGCTTCGCGCTGCGGCGCAAGTGCTTTTGCCGCATTTACGGCAGTATGGGATGAGTCCCGTCTTGACTGGATTGTGACGCACGCAGTACGCGCACGTGCATCCGGCTCGTCTGGTGATGTTCAAGAGTTTTCCTTGTCTTCCTTCGGCTGTTTGAGACCGAGCTTGTAGTAGTGGAGCGGCATGTCGTTTCGGACTTTCTTCTCGGATACGACCTCGCCGCTCAACACTGGTACCGATGGACAATCCCACAGGTCCTTCAGCTGCAAGTCGAAATCGGGGCACATGTAGGCGATGAGCTTCCACACGCCGTAACTGTCGAGGTAGTACACGCTCGTCTTGTCCTTGTTGCGGTAGAAGCCAGGACGGGTCGGCAGTGGCTTCTCGCTGAGGCGTTCGAACGGGAATCGTTTCGAATGGCCGCTGCTGACGGCGAATGCCTCGGTGGTCTGCTGCAAGGCGTGCGGCGGAACGTTGCCGTGATGGTCCAGGATGGGCGTCCAAGTGTCGCCCGCGTGGAGCCATACGCTGCCGGTCGCGGCCTTGTAGAATCCGTTGGCCTTGGGAAGCTGCTTCTCCCACTCCTCCGCTTGGGTGTCGGTGGTTGGCTTGTCCACGTCGGCGGTGGGGGTCTCGACCTTGACGAGCGTCGCCTTCCAATCGGCAAGGTCCAGCTCCACGCCGTCGTCGGGATTCTCTTCGATGGAGATGATCGTGTTCCAGGTGACGTTCAGGTCATGATCGAATCTGATGGCCGGGCATAGGATTCCCCCATCGTCGTCACGGACGACGAAATACTCGTTGCTGGTGGTGGTGAGCGCCAATGTTATGAGAACACGGAGCTCAAGGTTGTCACCGGCGAGCGCGTCATTCGGACCGAGGTGCTTCAGCTTGCCGGTGACGTGCTGTCCGTTTCGTCTTCGACGGTGACGGTCATGTTGGCGGTCGCGATTCTAAGCGCGTCGCCGTAGGTGAGTTTCTTCGGGTTGTATTTCATCGTGCTGCTCCTTGCTGCTGCATGTGCTTGTGGTATTCGTTGATGAATGTTTGTGCCTGCACCGCCGTGAGGCTCACGCTTGTGACCGTCTGGTCGTGGAGGATTTTTTGGACGAACGCGTCAGCATCTTCCGGTTTGATCTGGCAGGCGCGGAGGATGTCGGTGACTGTCTTCAACTGGTCGGGACTGGCCGGACCGTTGGATGGGGCTTGAGCCGCTGCCTGCTCCGGCTGGCCTTGACGGACCTGCGGAGCGTATTGCCGTGGCTTCTGACGTGGCTGCTCGTCAACCACTTCGGCTTCGACCATTTCCCCTTCGGTCTCGTTGTTGGTCTGCTGCATCTCGTCGGTCGTGTACAGGCCGCTCAAATCCTGCGGGAACGCCTTGCGTAATGCGAGGGCTTCCGCGCATTTCGTGATCATGGTCACCGGTTTCGAAGTCCACATGCTGGTGGGGACCTGCCTGTGGAGATTCTTGTCGTAGCGGGTTCCGACGTATTCCCTGTAGAGGGCCACGCCGGTGAACTCGCCTTCTCCTCGACGGACGGTGACTTTCGCCGCGACCGGAGGGGTCTGGGCGGTCCACACGTCATGCCAGACGCCATCTTCTCCGCACCAGAGGGTTTCCGGTTCGCTGAACAGTTCATGGTTCCTGTCCGCCGCGCGACGGGCGATGAGGCGGAAACCGTCAATGCCGACTTGGATTGTCTGCTTGGAAACATATTCGTTGCCTTGCTTCTGACGGCGTTCGATCAGGTAGATTTGACGACTGAAAGGGTCAAGTCCTGTACGCTGGCATTGGTGCAGGAACACCGCCAAGTCGGCTGGCTGCGCGTTCTGCACTCCAAGCTGGGATAGTGCCGCGAGCTGGGCGCGGCTCCAAGTGTCCTGCTCGTTGGTGATGGTAAGGCTTTTGCACATGGCTACTCTTCCTTGGTTGAAGTGAGCATCTGGAACATCTTCGGGACTATCTCGCTGGTGAACGCCTTGTCCACGAATCCTCTCGTGGTGCGAAGCGTGACGGTCTGGGCGCGTCCCGGCTTGAACTCGACGCCGGGTGGGAGTTCGCCGTCATGGTCCGCGATCATGTTCTTCAGATAGGCTTCCGACTTCGCTTCGGGGCGTGGCATCCACACGGCCTCCGCAGCATCGTTACCACCGGGGATGAGGAAACGGCTGTCATGCAGCATGGCACCATACGCACGCTCGTCAACGACCACGTAATGGCCTTCGGTGCCTTTGCTGAGACTGATTTCACCAGCATCCAGTCCGGCGAACACGGCGCGCTCCTCATCGCCGCCGTCATGCGAGCGCCGCCATTCTTCTTTTGCGGCTTTGAGGGCTTCGGCGCTTCGTTTGTTCAGTGCTGTGAGTCCGGCGATGGTGGAGTTGAGTTCGTCCGGGCGGAGGCTGCTGAAGTCGTATTTGGGGGTGTTGGTCATTGTTGTTCCTTGGGTTGGTGTTCGATGGTGTCTACTGCGAGCTTGTAGAAGCTCACGTCGGTTTTGAGGGTTTGGTTCTCGTATCGGAGTCGTCTGTTTTCCGTGGCGAGTCTCCGGTTCTCGTTCCAGAGGGCGTGGATGGTGAGCGCGCAGTCGTCCAGGAAGTCGTCAACTTGGTCGGCGTCGTATCCCATGAATGGGAATGAGAGTCGGAATTGTCTGTCGCGCACGTCTTTCGGGGTGACTAGTCGTCTGGTGGTCATTGTTTGATCTCCTTTGCTTGGTCCTTGATTTCGTAGAATCGGAGTAGGAGTTCCTTTTTGGTGAAGAGTTTGTTTTGTCCGGATTGGTATCCGAGAAATCCGTACAGGTCTTCGAATGTTTTCTTTCCTACCTTCGTGAAGGCGATCGCCTCGTCTTTGGTGAGGATGCCGTCTTCGAAGATGATGGGTGCCGTCAATTTGTGTGTGCTCCTTCCTTGGATTGGTGGTTGGGGTAGGCGGGTTGCGGCATGACGCTGGACGGTTGGCTCGCAAAAGGGTGTGCGGGGCGACTGGGAAAATAAGGAAACCAGTCTGGCCGACCATCGTTCCCGATGCGGAACGGAGAAAACCAAGTGAAAAACTTCGTCCCGATGGGTGGCGTTGACGTCATGCCGCTGGCGTCCAAGCGCGGATTCGGACCGCGAACCGTTCAAGATCATCGTCTTATGCCTTTTAGAAAGGAGAAGATGTGGTGTCTGGTTCGATTGGCGATGGTCTTGTGGTACGGTTCCTGCTCCCACTGCGTGGGCTTGGACGATTGCCGCGGCGGCGCGTGTACGCAAACGCTTGTGACGGTTCGTTTGGATATGTTTCAGCCACGGCATGGGACATCATGGGATGTTCCATCTTTGCCAGCCGGTGAACGTGGATATTCGATAAACGTTCAATTTTCCACTGTTTGATTGTTTATCGGAGTGGCTGGCGAAGCTTATGGGTCCCCATCCGGGTTGCAGGCGGATGGGGAAGAATCATTTGCTGTCGGCGAGCGCCTTGGCGATGGCCGGCATATCTGAGAAGTTCAACGGGATGAGAGGGAACGCTGAATCTTGGAAGTCTTTGACCAGTTCGCCCCAGTGGCGGTATCCACTGAATAAGTTGACACCGTAGGTAAGTTCAGTCCAATTGTGAATTTTGCTCATGACGCCCGGCTTGTTCTTCACGTATAACCATGTGTCGTCCATGTCATGGAGAATCAGGTATGGCGAGCCGTCGCGTGGAATGAAGAATCCATGCGATTGCGGTTCAGGTGGCAGTGGCTTCTCCTCCGGTTCCACGTCGTCGGATTCGGGGTTGATGCCCGCTACTGTGAGACGGTCGAAGAGGACCAGCGCGTAATCCTGCATGATATAGGATTGAGCCATCATCAGGGAGGCTTCTCTTACGGTTATGTGTCCCCGTTGGCCGTTATTGTATTTTTCGATGATGTCGTTGATCTTGTTGATTCTGTCTTTGAGTTCGTGGAACTCCTCGACCATGCGGGTCTTGTAATCGTCTTCCATTACTGTCTCCTATCGTGATTGACCGTGAACGTCGGAAGCCCATTGGATGAACGCAGCCAGTTTCGATTCTGGAATCGCATACAATGTGCTCGTCTTTTTTCCGTCCTTTTCGACGATGGATGCGCCTTTCCGCTCGTTGATGCGGAACACGCAGTGTCCGCCAGTGTCAAGAACGAACTCCTGTGGTGGCGCGGGAGGATTCAACAACGTCATGCCGCCACCTCCGCGTCAAGTGCCTTGTCCAGGGCGATCTCGCCAAGACGCTTGTGCAGCAGCGCCAAACCCTTGCGGGTTATGCGCACGGTGGGAGGGAAGGCGAACTCCGTGCCATCATCCTTGACTCCATGCTTTTTAGACATGACCATCACGAGATGACCCGCAGCGCAATGCGCTGCTGTCGGATGCCAAGAGCCACCGGATTTGAAAATCCAGTTGTGGTCGGCCATCCACTCGCGCAACTGTTTTCCCTTGATGGGGGTTCCGGCGTTCGACAGAACCTTTGCCGCGTCGCGAATAAGCAGCCTGTCTTCCACGTTCGTGAAATCATCAAGCGCTTGATCCTTCGACTCCAGCTCCTTGATGTGCTCGGACTGTTCGGCGATGCGTCGCTTCTGCGCCTCCATGGTGCGTTGGCCGATCATCACGGCCTTCGCGAGGATGGTCATGTCATCATCCACGTCCGTGGTTGGGATGTAGCCGCCAGTCCTGCGAATCTGCGGCAGCACCTCGTGAGTCACCCAGCGTTTGAACTCGTGGGCCTCCGGCTTGCGGGATGCGAGGACGAGAGCGTAGAGGCCGGATTCGGAGACGATTGCCCTGTTCGGGTTTCCTGGGGTTCCATCATTTAAAGTGATGGAACTTTTCTCGTCGTCATCGATGCGGCGTGCCAGTGTTTGGCTTACGTTGCTGAGCTCAAGCACGTCGCATACGTCCTTGGCGACGAACCAGGGCTCCCCCGCCTCGTCGATCAAGGTGCGCAGTGCTGCGCCCTTGAAGTCGAATCGCTGGATTTCAGTGTTCATTTGGATTCTCCTAGTATTTGACGGCTTCGATGCGGGTGATGAAGAAGTGGATGCCGGGGGCGCATTCTTTCCACCGGTTGGTGTCGAAGTCTTCGACGTGAATGGTTTCGCCTTTTTTGTACGTGAAGTCTGTGTCGTGTCCGCTGTATGCCGTGGTGTCTGGTGGAAGGCTGTTGCCTTGCTTGTCTTGCAGGTCAAGCACTCGTGCTTTGCTGGCGCGGCATTTGCGCCCAGTGCCGTTGGAGCGTTGCGCGTCGGCCGGAATGAGGAGCTTTACGATGACTGATTTCGGTAGCATTGTGCCGTCTACGTATGCTTTTTTCCAGCCGATGATGTCGCCTTCCTCCGGAAGGATGCTGGTTTTGGCGATGCTGAGTTGTACATAGTAGGCATCGCGCAGGTCGGCACCGCTCAGGTCGGCGTAGCGCAGATCGGCATCATACAGGTTGGCACCATGCATGTCGGCACCATGCAGGTCGGCATCGCGCAGGCATGCACCGCGCAGGCAGTCATATCCATGTTCTTTGAGGATGGCTTCGATGTTGTCGCCTTCGAGAGTGCCGTGTGGTGTGGTGATTTTCATTGGTTGTCCTTTTGCTCGTTGGCGTTGTGTGGTGTGGTTAGGCAGTTTGTTTGATTTGGGCGATTTCTCCGGGTTGGAAGCCGAATGCTTTGTAGAGTCCTATGAGCATGAGTGGTGTGCATTCGTTTGTTTTTTTGGCTCTGGCTAGGACGCTTTCGCTGACTCCTATTGCTCCGGCGAAGGCTTCGTCCGTTTTGAGGCCGCTCATTTGTTTGGTTCGGTCTAGGAAGCCGTCTCGGAACTGCATTTTGTATTCAGCCATCAGCACTGTTCCTTTCATTGTGAAGCATTTTGTTTTTCAACCTGAAAAGTAATATACCACAGTGAAAAGAGATTTTTCAAGTCGAAACACCTTTTCGGCGTGTTGACATGAAAGACTTTTTATTTCATAATGAAATACATGGATAAGAAAACATATTTCGCACAGCTAACGCATGATGCGGCGATCAATGAAATCAGCAACAAGACCGGACTCAGCGTCTCAACCCTCTGGCGTCAATACAACAAAGGATGCGAGTTCAGCGCCGAGTCGGTAATCATCATCGCTAGAGCATATAGCGAAAATCCCGTAGAGGCTCTGGTTGAGTTCGGATATATAAGAGCCGACGAGATGGCTAACGGAAGGACCGTCGCAAGACTGCATGACGCTTCGAATGACGAGCTGCTCCAGGAACTCGCACGCCGTCTCAAGGAAAACGCTGACGCCGACTGGGTGAACAGTCCGATCATCTACCGTGAAGAATTCGACATGGCCGCGAACGACGATCCGAACGCGAGACTCGAAGCCGAAACACCGGAAGACTGACGACATCAACGAATATGGCGGCGGTATTCAATCATGATGCCGCCGCCTAATAATACGAAGGGAACAATGTCTCGAATCACCATCGACGTTTTGGAATGTCAGGCCGAGCACATGGGTTTGAAGGTTTTGGAATCCGATATTCCAGGCACTACCTGCGGCCTGTACTGCGACCGGCTGCGGACGATATGGCTTGCCGACTGGTTGAACGACCGGCAGAGGCTCTGCACCCTATGCCATGAGCTTGTGCACGCGAAGTATCGTGATCTTGGCTGCGGCACGCGGTTCGGCGTGAAGTGCGAGCGTAGGGCGCGTCGCGAGACGGCGTTGATGCTGATAAGCCCGGTCGAGTTCGCCATGGCCGAAGAGCTGTGGGACGGCGACACCTGGCATATGGCGGCGGAGCTGGACGTGACCATGCAGGTTCTCGCGGATTACCGGCAGATTCTCAAGGATGGCTTGTTTGAGAAACGCCCATGATTTATCAGCCGTCAATTGGGGGGATAATCTCTGTTGAGACATATTGCAGGAGAGCAAAGGAGAGCGTCATGGGTTTTCTTATCGTCATCGCGGCTGTGTTCGTCGGTTTCGCCGTGTTCGTATTGTTGACGCAGATGGCCGTGAGGAACGGCATCCGCATGTCCGGCGTGATCGACTGGAAGACGCAGTACGAGTTGGAGCGTATGGAGGATGCGGGCGGCAAGCAGAAGCCGTTGTCCGAGTTGTATGAGAGCGTGGCTGAATCCGAGGATGACGCGGACGAGGTGGAGCGCAAGGTGAAGGAGCAGGCGTTGAAGTACATTAACTCGCGTAATTCAACCCATGTGGCGAACGCGTGGATTTTCCTTGGCCTCGGCATCGTCCTGTGTGTAGTGGTCGTGCTCATCGTGGCGTCGTCGGACAGCATGATGTGACCGCATACAAAAAAACGGGGACATCCCTTCTATGAGGATGTCCCCGTTTTTTTATATATCAGACGGCCACCGGTGCCTTGATCGCGGGCCATGGGTCATAGCCGGTCAGGTGGAAGTCGTCATACGTGTACGCGTCGATGCCAGACGCCTTGTCGATGCTCATATGCGGGTACGGGCGCGGCTCGCGTTCAAGCTGCTTCACGACCTGTTCCAGGTGGTTCCTGTAGATGTGGGTGTCCCCGCCCACCCAGATGAACCGTCCTGGCCTGTAGCCGGTCTGCTGGGCGACCATCATGGTCAGGAGCGCGTATTCCGCGATATTGAACGGCACGCCGAGGAACATGTCGCAGGAACGCTGGTACAGCTGGCAGTCGAGCCTGTCGCCGCGCACATGGAATTGGAACAGGCAGTGGCATGGCGGCAATGCCATCCGGCTTAGGAATTCGACGTTCCAGCTGTTGACGATGATGCGTCGGGAGTGCGGGTCTTCACGGATGGTCTCAATGGCGTTGGCGATCTGGTCGATGCCGCCTAGGTCGGTCGGCCAATTGCGCCACTGGCATCCGTAGACGGGTCCGAGATCGCCGTTGGCGTCCGCCCATTCGTCCCAGATGTGCACTCCGTGCTCCTGTAGCCAACGCACGTTGGTGTCGCCTTTGAGGAACCATAGAAGCTCGTAGATGACGCCTTTGAGGAAGACCTTCTTGCTGGTGATGAGGGGGAAGGCTTTGGATAGGTCGAACTCCATTCGTGTGCCGAACAGGCTGATGGTGCCGACGCCGGTGCGGTCGTTGGACGGGATGCCGTTTTGGAGCACGTCGAGAAGGAGGTTTTCGTATTGGTATTCGCCGCTCCACTTGTGGAGGTGGTCGGCTTTGGAGAGGAACGCTTCTTGTTCTTCGGCGGATTCGGATTGCATTGGGGGCGGATTGTCCTTCGTGGTTGCGTTTGGGGAGATGGGCGGCGGGGAGATGCCGACCGGTCGCGGAGTGCCTGCTGGCGGCTTGTCAAGCCGTTTGGCTGGCTTCTGACGCGATTTTAGCACGCGGACTTTCTTTTTGATGTGTTAATTACGAGCGAAGCGAGTAATTAAAACATTTTTTTCTTTTTCGCAGGTTAAGTAAACTCTTGGGTTAATTCAAGTTCTTATAGGTTTACTTAATTCTAATATCATAAGAGTAGGTTTACTTACTAGTATTACCGTGTTTTTGCCGTTTTTTGGCCTGTTTTATGTGCTGAAAACGGCGTCGTTCCAACGTTTTCTCGACCTTACGGGGGGGTGCGGTCATTTGCGGTCATTTGCGGTCACGCTGCGGTCACGTGTGACCGCAACACGCAAATTTGAAATCGTTGGAAAATGGCGGTTTTTATGTTACGAACATGTAACGAAAGTGTTAATTCGTGTAAAGAGGGTATGTTTTTGCGTGTTTTCGACACCGTGTCAACGGTATTTGTGTAGAGTTCGTGAAGTCTCACATAGTGAGACAACCATACCCTCTTACTGGGTTTTCAGCCTCCATGGACGCGGATGGTCCAGCTGTACGGACATCATGGATTGGCAATCGAGAAACGAATCATGAGGGCGTTCCCATGGTTGGGTTCCCGGTCGAACGTCCATGATCTACGTCCGCTGCGGTCTTTCCTGTCCGCGCCTGCCTTTCCGTTCTCTCCCACACTTCCGGGAGAGAATCGGCCTGCCCTGATGGTCGCGGGCGCGTCCATGCATGCGGTGCGGCCGACATCGAACGGTCGGAGGACGGTACGCTTCTGACACGCGTGAAACGCCGGTGCGCGGTCCGCGTTCTCTCCTATTCTCTCCGTGTTCTCCCTCGCCCATGTGATATGCCAGCGGCCTTACGGCGAACGCCGCCGAACATCCCACAGATCGTCCACTGAACGCCTTATCGGCGTGTCGTGGTGCCTTTTTTGGTTTTTTCGTGATGGTTCCGCGAGTTTGTCTGAGAATTGGAGAGAATAACCGCCCTCAGCTCCCTTGGCGGCTCTCCCCGTTTCCGCTGGAAACCCTACTCCCATAAGGGTTTCCGCCTAAGCTCCTGCGACTGGGCTTGAACCAGTGACCGTCCGATTAACAGTCGGATGCTCTGCCAACTGAGCTACGCAGGAATGCGCTGTGCACAAGACATGAATCATACGCGGTAAAACGCAAAATGCAAATCCCGCGCGTGTCTCCCCTGCTGCGGCGGGACTACCGTCACATGCTGATCTTCGTCAACGGCATGGCGGAATCGATTGCGAAATCCGGTTCGGACGGTTTCACGCCGCTCTCCACCAGGTTCACGCCCAGCATGGCCACCATCGCGCCATTATCGGTGCACAGTTTGATTTGCGGGATACGCACTTCGACGCCATGCTTGGCTCCGACCTCCAACAGTTTGGCGCGCAGTTGGGAGTTCGCGGAGAAGCCGCCGCCAACGATCAGGGTCTTCGAACCGTACTGCTCGCAACCGCGCATCGCCTTCTTGGCGAGCACCGTCGCGACGGAATCGGCCAGCGACGCGCACACGTCGTCGATGGGAATCTCATTGCCTTCCGCCTGCTGCTGCTCGATCCAACGCGCCACGGCCGTCTTCACGCCGGAGAAACTGAAATCGTACGGATGCTGCTGCCCCGCCTTGCCTTGTGTAAGGCCCTGAGGCACTTTGATGGCATGTGGGTTGCCCAGCTGCGCGTGACGGTCGATGTGCGGGCCGCCGGGATACGGGAAACCAAGCAGACGCGCCACCTTGTCGAAGCATTCGCCGGCAGCGTCGTCGAGCGTGGTGCCGACCACGTCGATATGCCGCGCCACGTCTTCGACATGCAGCAGCGAAGTGTGCCCGCCCGACACAATCAACGCAAGCGTGTCCTTGGGGAACGGTCCGAACTGCAGCTGCGTCACCGCGATATGTCCGATGACGTGGTTGATGCCGTAGATCGGCTTGTTCGCGGCCCATGCCAACGATTTCGCGCCGGACACGCCGACCGCGAGACAGCCGGCGAGGCCGGGTCCCGCGGATACGGCGATCGCGTCGACGTCGGACAGCGTCATGTTCGCGTCGGCCAGAGCTTTGGAGACGCATGGCACGAACGCTTCGGCGTGCGCGCGAGAGGCGATTTCGGGAATCACGCCGCCGTAGCGGGCGTGCTCGTCCATGGAGGACGCGACCACGTTGGAAATGAGGGTGCGTCCCTGCACCACGGCCGCCGCCGTTTCGTCACAGGTCGATTCGATGCCGAGTACGATTGGTTCGCTCATTGCTGCTCCGTTGTGTGTGTTGCTGAAGTGTGCTCTGTATCCGCTGTTGCGCTGAAGCCGACGACGCGCGGCTCCAAGTCGAGGCTCATGGTGTACGCGTCGATGCCTTCTGGCTGGTAGTAGCGTTTGCGCAATCCCATCCGCGTGAAGCCGAACCTTTCGTACAACGCCAATGCCGGCACGTTGTCGACTCGGACTTCCAGAAGCATGCGTTTGGCGCCCTGCCGACGCGCCGAGACGATCAGTGTTTCGAGAAGCGCCGCCGCTATCCCCTGCCGTTGGTATGGTCTGCCGACGCCGATCGTCATGATCTCCGCGTCGTCGCCGTCGTACCAGTAGCCTGTGTAGCCTCGGACGACGGGATCCGCCGTCTGTACGGCATCGCCTTCAATGTCGAGCAGATACGTGCGTGCCGGAGCGTGGAATTCCTGCCGTACGGACTGTTCGCTCCACGCGCCGCGGCCGAACAGGTCCTTTTCCAATGCGGCGATCTGTCCGACGGCGGTGTCTTCCGGAATCTGGGAATGGTCGACAATCATGGGCGTGCCGTCACTCCGTTCGTTCGGCGCCGGCATGGTTGAGCACATGCTTGAGCGGGTTGGGCACTGACACGTCCGGACGACGCAGATATAACGGTTCGACGGGGGTCGGTTCTGCCAACGCCTGTTCGCTGGTGGTGAAGGCCGCGAATCGCGCCAATCCTTCCGCGCCTTCGTCGAGCAGAGCATGGTCGTCGACTTCGCCGAGGGAGGCAATCGCATTCCACGACTGCGCGTATTTGACCGCACCATGGCCGATGACGTCGACGACGTACGGCTTGCCCGTGTCGGCGAGCTTCATAAGAACGTCATTGACGCGCATCGTGATGGAATCCGGATAGTCGATGTCCATGTCGATCAACGTTATGGGCGATTGTCCGACGCCGTCCGCAACGGTGCCGCCGTCATACAGCGCGAAATACAGTTGCCGGCGACGCGCGTCGTTGACGGCAAGCGTCAGATGGCGGCGATCGTCCGTAGCTTGAGTATGTGCCAGGCATTGCGGCGCGAGCACGTCCTGTCCGACCAGTTGCGCGCCTGTGGCGAAGGCCAATGCCTTGGCCGCGACGATGCCGGCGCGCAGGCCGGTGAATGGCGCCGGTCCGACGCCGACGACGATGCGGGTGATGTCCGACGCCTGCAGTCCGGCCTGTTCGACGGCTTGCGCGATGTTCACCTGCAGTTTCTCGACATGGGTGCGCGAATCCGTTTCGACGATGGGTTCATGTCCGACCACGCCTACGGTCGAACCATATGAGGTGTCAATCACCAGTGTCTGCATATGCTTGAAAACTCCTTGTGCCAAACTGCCAACCACTGTACAACCGGCGCTGGAAGCCACGGCATGCGGTGCGGTCGGCCACGTCGGATGCGTCTTAGACAGGGTCAGCGTTTTCCCGCGGTGAAATCGAACGAATCCCAGGCAGCGCCCACCGGCACCAACGTCACCGTGCGTGCGCCCGCGCTGGTCAGCTCGCCGTCCGCGGTCACGGCGGGCGCGTCAAGCGGACGGTCGATGTGGATTTCAAGCCGTTCCGGAGCCAATGCGGCGGCCATCTGCTCGCCCCATTCCATCAGGATGACGGTATGCTCGCCCGGATCCTCCAATTCCTCGTCCAAGCCGAGCGATTCCAATTCGTCCAATAGCCGTCCGACCGTGTCCTGTCCGGGCGCGTAGGAGTTGCCGCCGAGCCTGTAGGCGTCGACGTGCACCAGATGCGCCGGCGAACCGTCCGCGAACCGTCCCTCAAGCTCGCGTGCGATGGTGAAGGTCGGCGAGACGATGGGCTCTCCGATGCCAAGTCCCGCGCCGAACCCTTGCGCGAACGTGGTCTTGCCGGCGCCAAGCGGACCGGACAGCAACAGCACATCGCCTCCACGGGCAAGCTTCGCCAAACGCTCCCCCAACGCCTGCATGTCCTCGCCGGTGGCGGCTGTGATGGTAATGGTGTTGCTCATGCGGCACGTCCTTTGCGGCTGATCAGTTCGATGGACCGTTCCAAAGCATAGACCGGGTCCGAGCCATTAGTTTTGCTTTGCTCGTCGGCCCATGCGAGCATCTGGATGCATGCGCTCATGCCGCTTGACGTCCATCCGGATAGTTGCCGGGTCGCGTTCTTCAACACCCAGGGGTTCGTTTTCGCCTCGGCCGTGGAAATGGTGCCCGCACGCACCGCCGACGCCTTCGCCATCGTCCGCAGCTTCATGGCCAGCGCGCCGATAAGCGCGATCGGAGCGGTGCCCTGTTCCACGGACGATCGCATGGCGATGATCGCGTCCGCCGTACGTCCCGACAACGCGAGGTCGGCGACACGGAAGCCATCCACCTGCGGATTGGAGGTGAGATATTGGTTGACGCGGTCGAGCGTCATGGGATTGTCGTCGAAATCGAAGCATAACTGGCCGACCATGGCCGCAAGCTCGCCGGTCCTATCCCCCAACACGGCCACGAGTTGCTGCGCAGCCATCGGCTCGACGCGGCGTTTGCGCCGTTCGAAGCATTGCATGACGAAGTTGAGTTTGGCCTCGGGCTTCTTCAGGTCGGCGACAGCGTCCTTGTACGCTCCGGCCTTGGTGAGCTGCTCCACCAGACGTTTGCCCTTCACACCGCCCTCATGCTGGCAGATGACGATGCACGCGTCCGCCGGCTCCTTGCACGCCTGCCTGCAGTAAGAGACCATGGCGTCGCCCAGTTTTTCGTCCGCGTTCTGCAGGTTGGTGACGATGACGATGGCGCGATCCGCAAGCAATGATGGGCTTACCGCCTCGTCGAAGGCGTAATGGTCGGCGTTTGCCGCGTCGAGTTCGATGGTTTCCGCGTCGGGATACCGGCGTTGCGCCTCGTGTTTGAGGTCGCGCACCGTCTGGTCGTTCAGGTACGAGTCGCCTCCGTACACAAGGTGGAAGGGCGTGGTGGCTGCGGATGGTTTCGGCATACCATTCAATCTCGCCGTATCGGTGGACAAAACCGGCATGGCCTATTCCTCCCATTGCAGTTCGCGCAATGCCTTCCGAGTACGTTCCATCCACATGCGCAGCCGTTCCACAGGGTTGGCTATCAGACGTTTTCCGGGCAGATCGGGTTCCTGGACCATCATTTGTCCAAACAGCCGGTGCGTCATGATCGCGGCGGCCGCGCAGGCGGCTTCCACCACGCAGACGAGGACCGCTCCCCCGACGCCTCCGGCCCACGGTATCGTGGCCTGGCTGCCGGAACCCAGTTCAAGGGCGGTCAGTTCCATGACCGCGGTGCCCCAGGAGGCCGCACGGGCCAGTTGCAGGCCGAGCCACGGAATCAGCCATGAGATGGCAAGACTGGCCAGACCGGCCAATGTGGCGAAACCCACGAACGGCGCCACCATCAGATTCGCCGGTATGGAGAACACCGGCAGTTCCGGTTCGATGAGCACCTGGATCGGCAGGGTGAACACTTGCGCCGCTATGGTCATGGACAGAGCCTCGGCCACGAACCGTGGCAGGACCGGTTCCATCCATGCGTTGAGGGTGTCGGCGAACAGCACGATGCCGAGCACCGCGGCGCAGGACAGGGCGAATCCGAAGCTTTGCGACATGTGCGGGCATGCCATCAGCATAGCCAATGTGGTCCAGCTCAACGACGCCATCGCCTGGCCTCGTCTGCCGATGAACAGGCATGCCGCGCCGGACAATCCCATCAAAAGCGCGCGGGATACCGAATCCGACGGAAACACGCATGCCGACAGCATGATGTACGACATGGCGACCAGCAGTGCGGTGAATCGTCGCGGCAGAAGGAAGAACGAGCAGACGGAACGCACCAATGCGGCGGTCACGGCCAGATGGCCGCCGCTGACCGCCATGAGATGCACGATTCCGGACCTTTGGAACGCGTCCTCCACCTGTGCGGCGTATGTGGAATCGATGTCGGTGCCATCGCCTTCGGCCGGCACGTAGTCCTGTCCGAGAACACCCAATGTCAGTCCGGGGACGAGCACTTTCCCTTGGTCGGAAAGACGTGCGGTTTGGACGAAGAACGCCTCCTGCATCATGCCGATGGCACGCATCGGCAGGTTTGGCGGCCTGACGTGTTCGACTGTCGTGACGTCGGTCAGCCACAACGGCATGGCACCGTATCGCGCTTCGGAGATGCGACCCACGATCTTGTAGGTGCCGTCCTGTTTGAGTTTGCCGCATTCAGGCCGGTCCGCGTATATACGCGCTCGTGCCGAACTGGTTTGCCGTACGCCGTCGATGGTGACCGATGTGATGCGCGCGTCGGCACGGCAGTCGTTCGACCGTCTGTCGGAGATGACGGTCGGCGAGGTGGCGCGCGCTGTGACGACGACGGAAGCGTCGCCTTCCGCGGCCGCCCGAGAAGCCGGGTCGCGCCATTGCAGCAAATCATAGGTCAACGCGCTTGCCGCGCAAACCATCGCAGCGATCGCGCAGACCGTGACGCTCGCATGCCAGAGCGTTATCCGTCGTCGAACGGACGCCGGCAATCGTGGGAAGGGCAGTCCCGCCAGGACCGCCAGCGGTATCATGCAGGTGAGAACGGCCGGCAAAGCGCCGAGCATGCCGTCATGCGACATGCAATATGCGAAGCCGGCGTGCGCGGCCAGACTGGCCGCCCAACCGCATATTGCGGCCGGCAGCAGTCTCCAGTCTCGGCTCCCGCGCTCCCTGGTCAGCCAATCGCGTGTGCCCGTCATCTCACGCACACTTGGTCACGGAACTTCGCCAGAGTCTTCGAACCGATGCCCTTGACTTCCAGAAGCTGGTCGACGTTGTCGAACCGTCCTATCTGTGTTCGATAGTCGAGGATGCGCTGCGCGGTGACCGGTCCGACGCCTTTGAGGGTCTGCAATTCGCCTAGGTCTGCGGTGTTGAGGTCAAGCTGGTTCGATTGCTGCGCTCCGTCTTGCCCGTCATGGCTGTCCGGTGTGGACGCGTCCTGCGTCGGCCCGTTTTCTTGCGGTGCCGGCGTTTGTTCCGTTTGCGGGGCCTGTTGCGGCTGCTGTTGGGCCTGTGAGCGTATCTGCGACCGCGAATGCTGCAGTTCGCTGTAGTGGATCGTCTGTTGGACGAGCATGGTCAGGCTCGCGCACAGCGCGCACGACAAAGTGAGGATCGCCATGAGCGCGTGGAACGGGCGGAACGCCAATCGTGGCCTGTCGCGTTTCGGCCGCTCCCCCTCGTCGGGTTTGTCCGTCGGCCGGACGCCGGCGAGCTCCGCCAATGTCGGTTTCGCGTCATGCGTCTTCCGCTGCGGCATCGGTCGTGCGGGTTCGTGTGATGCGGACGGTTCGTCCGATTGCGCCTCCATGGCCGTAAGGCTGTTGGGTCGGGACGGTTTTTCGGGCATGCCCAATCCCCGCAGCCGCTTCGTGGCGGCCGGCATGCCAGTGCCGCCGTCCGCCGTGTGGATGGCACGGATGGGGTGAGTGCCGCGAAATGCAAATATGCCCATGCATCCAACATTGGAGGATGCATGGGCATACTGTCCAGCCGAAACGGCTCCTGTGGTCGGAGAACGCGGGTTATCCACATTCCTGGCGTGTCGCCATGGTGCGGAAGAACCCGCGTCCTCTTATGCGGGCCGTCTCGTCAGAAGATCATTCCGCGGGAACGATGGAGACGATCTTCGGAGCCTTGACGATGACCTTGCGTGGCTCCTTGCCGCCCAGTCGGTCGGCGACGGCTTCGAGCGCCATCTTCTCCAGCTCCTTCGGATCGATGTCCGGGGAGACCTCGAGCTTGGCGCGCACCTTGCCCTTGATCTGCACGACCGCGGTGACGGAATCCTGTCCGACGTAACGTTCGTCGGCCTTCGGCCAGTCGGCGTGCGCCAGGGATTCGGTGTGGCCGAGCTTGCTCCACAGTTCCTCGCAGATGTGCGGGGCGATCGGAGAGAGCATCAGGATCAGCGGTTCGACGGCGGCGCGCGGCACGGCGTCGAGGCTGGTCAGATGGTTGTTGAGCACGATGAGCTTGGCGATGGCCGTGTTCGGACGCATGGCCTCCATCTCGACGGTCACGTCGGCGATCGTGTTGTTAAGCAGCTTCAGCGTCTTCGTGTCAAGCTCGCCGTCGGTGACGCGCACCTCGCCGGTGGTCTCGTCGATGACGTTACGCCACAGGCGCTGCAGGAAACGCATGGAGCCGACCACGTTGCGGGTGTTCCATGGACGGGATTCGGCCAGCGGGCCCATGCCCATCTCGTACAGGCGGAAGGTGTCCGCGCCGTAGTTCTCATACATGTCGTCAGGCGTGATGATGTTCTTCAGGCTCTTGCCCATCTTGCCGAACTCGCGGTTGGCATGCTGGCCGTTCCATGTGAACGTCGGCTCGCCGTTGGCGTCGGCGGGACCTTCCACCACTTCGGCGGCCGGCACGTACTGGCCGCGGTCGTCGGTGTAGGCGTATGCCTGGATCATGCCCTGGTTGAACAGCTTGTGGAACGGTTCCATGGAGTCGACGTAGCCGAGGTCGAACAGCACCTTGTGCCAGAAGCGGGAGTACAGCAGGTGCAGCACGGCGTGTTCGACGCCGCCGATGTACAGGTCCACGCCGCCGGACTTGCCGGCGGTCTTGTTGTGGTCCGGACCCATCCAGTAGTCGAACTCGTCCTTCTCCACCATGTGCTTGGTGTCGGTCGGGTCGAGGTAACGCATGTAGTACCAGCAGGAGCCGGCCCAGTTCGGCATGGTGTTGGTGTCGCGGTAGTAGGTCTTCTTGCCGTCGCCCAAGTCGAGCTCGACCTTGACCCAGTCCTCGTTGCGGCTCAGCGGAGCCTCCGGGTTGGATTCGGCGTCCTCCGGGTCGAAGGTCTTCGGGCTGTAGTCCGGCACGTCCGGCAGGTTGATCGGCAGCTGCTCGTCGGGAAGCAGGTGCGGGGCGCCGTCCTCGCCGTAGACGATCGGGAACGGCTCGCCCCAGTAGCGCTGACGGCTGAACAGCCAGTCGCGCAGACGGTAGCTGACGGTGCCCTTGCCGACGCCGGCGGATTCGAGCCAGGCGTTGACCTTGTCGATGGCCTCGTCCACGCGCAGGCCGTCGAGGCTCAAGGAATCGCCCTTGGCCTTGGTCGCGTCGATGGAGGAGTTGATGACGATGCCGTCATGGGAGACGAACGGCGCCTTGCCTTCATAGTTGGCGAGGTCATCGCCGGATTCCGGCAGCGGCTTGACGGTGTAGATGACCGGCAGGCCGAACTTGACGGCGAAATCGTAATCGCGCTGGTCGCCGCCCGGCACTGCCATGATCGCGCCGGTGCCGTAGTCCATGAGCACGTAGTCGGCGGTGAACAGCGGCAGCTTAGCGCCGGTGATCGGGTTGATGGCGTACAGGCCGGTGAACAGGCCGGTCTTCTCGCCCGCCTCGTCCACGCGGTCCTTGGCGGTCTTGGCTTCGGCGGCCAGACGGTACGCCTTCACGGCCTCGACCGGGGTGGCGTAGCCGCCCTTCCAATCCTCGGGGGTTTCCGCCGGCCATTCGGCAGGCACGTTCTCAAGCAGGTGGTGTTCCGGGGAGACGACTGCGAAGGTGGTGCCGAAGAGGGTGTCAGGACGGGTGGTGTAGATCTCCATGTCCTTGACGCCGTTCGGGGTCTCGACGTCGAAATGCACGGAAGCGCCGTGGGATTCGCCGATCCAGTTGCGCTGCATGAGCTTGACCTTCTCAGGCCAGTCGATGGTGTCGAGGTCTTCGATCAGACGGTGGCCGTATGCGGTGATGCGCATGGACCACTGGCGCAGTTCGCGCTGGAACACCGGGAAGTTGCCGCGTTCGGACTTGCCTTCGGCGGTGACCTCCTCGTTGGCGAGCACGGTGCCCAGGCCCGGGCACCAGTTGACCGGGGACTTGGAGATGTAGGCCAGACGGAAGTCGTTGAGCACGTCGGCCTGCTCGGCTTCGCTCAGGTCGGCCCAGGCCTTGCCTTCGAAGCCCGGGATGGCGCGCTTGCCGGATTCGAACTGTTCGACGAGCGTGCTGATCGGGCGGGCGCAGCCCTTGGAGCCGGACGGGTTGGTGGCGTCCTTGTCGTACCAGGCGTCGTAGATGCGGGAGAAGATCCACTGGGTCCAACGCACGTAGCCGGGGTCGATGGTGGCGAAGGAACGACGGTTGTCGAAGCTCAGGCCCATGCGGTGCAGCTGGCGGCGCATGTTGGCGATGTTCTGTTCGGTGGTGATGCGCGGATGCTGGCCGGTCTGCACGGCGTACTGCTCGGCCGGCAGGCCGAAGGCGTCGTAGCCCATGGCGTGCAGCACGTTCTCGCCCTTCATGCGGTGGTAGCGGCTGACCACGTCGGTGGCGAGGTAGCCCAGCGGGTGGCCGACGTGCAGGCCCTTGCCGGACGGGTACGGGAACATGTCCATCGCGAAGTAGGACGGGCGGCCTTCTGCGTTATGGCCCTTGCCGTCCTTCAGGTCGCCATTGACGTTGGCGGCCCAGAAGGTGCCTTCGTCATCCCAGATCTTCTGCCATTTCTCTTCGATGCCCTGCGCCAGCTTCGCGTTGTAGCGGAACGACGGTTCGACGGATTCGTTCGGTTGCGCCTGCGCGCTTTTCTCAGTGTCACTCATAATGCATGAAATTAGCCGCGCAACTGGACACTTCGCAAGGAATCAACCACTATTCAGGCACGTGCGCCGCCGTTATTTTTCCGATGCCGCGGACGTGCCGGAGGACGGGGCCTTGGCCGTTGCCTTCGGCGGATTCATGGACGCGTCGGGCGTGTATCCGATCGACTTGCCCATGTCGGCCGCGGCCTTCTGCCACGAGCCGTCCTTGACCATGGCGCGCAATGCGGCGTCGATTTGCCCGACCAGCTCGTCCTGTCCTGATTTGACGGCGATGCCGTAGGACCAGGTGGTGTCGGGAACGTCGACGATCTTCAGATGGTCGCCTGTGTTGTTCGACGCCAGTCCGGCCGCGATCGCGTCGTCGGCGGCGACGGCGTCGGCCTCGCCGATCATCAGCGCCGTCATACATTGCGGATACGTGTCGCGTTCCGCCACCGTCGTGCGGATGTTTTTCGTGCGGTTGCGGATGTTGTCGTCCGCCGCGCTTCCAGCGACCGCGCATACGGTTTTATCGGACAGGCTGTCGGTCCCGGTGATTTCGGATGCGCTGTCGGAGCGGATGAGCAGCGCCTCCCGGACCGTCAGATATGGTCCGGCGACGTCGGCCTCACCATCGTGGGTCCCGTCCATGGACAAGGAATCCACGACCATGTCCACCGTGCCGTCGGTGAGCGCGGAGGCTCGCATGGCCGGGGACAGCTGTTTGAACACGATCTGCTTTTCCGCGTATCCGAGGGTTTTCGCCACGTATTTGGCCACGTCGATGTCGAAGCCGGAGTATTCGCCTCCATGCAGGTATCCGAGCCCCGGCTGGTCGGCGGCCACTCCTATCGCGATCGTCGGCCCCTGCGCCGCGCCTTCGGTCACCACGGAAACCGATGTGCCGCACGCGCCGGCGCCGGCCGCAAGTAATGCCGCGCATGCCGCCGCGGCCACGTATCGCGCTTTTCCCATCATGGACGTCACTTGAACATGCGCGACCGGGTGAGGAACCAGGTGACGATCGCCGAAAGGACCAGTGAGATGCCGATGATCACCGCGAAGCCCCATGGCTTGTCCGTGAGGGGCATGCCGAGCATGCCTTCCTGGAAGTTCATGCCGTACATGGAGAAGATCAGGGTCGGAATCGACAGGGTGATGGAGATGATGGTGAAGATGCGCATCACGTTGTTCAGGTTGTTCGACACGATCGATGCGAACGCGTCGGTCATGTTGGCGAGAACGCCGCTGTAGATGTTGGCCATCTCGATTGCCTGCTTGTTTTCCGTGATGACGTCGTCGAGCAGGTCCTCGTCCTCCGGATACTGCTTGAGCCGCGGCAGCGTGGTCAGCTTCTCCATGACGATTTCGTTCGATTTGAGGGATGTGGTGAAGTAGACCAATGTCTTGCTCAGTTCCAGCAGCATGAGGATCTCTCGGTTTTGCATGGAGTGGCGCAGCTTCAGTTCGAGCTTGTCGCTTTCGCGGTCGATGATGCGCAGGTAACGCAGGTACATGGTGGCGTTGCGGTACAGGATCTGCAGGATGAACCGGGTCTTCATGTATGTGTTGAAGCCGCGGATGGTGCCTTCCATGAACGGGTGCAGCACGGGCGTGTCCTGCATGCAGACGGTGATGATGGCGGACTGGGTGATGATGATCGACAACGGGATGGTCTCGTACCAGTCGCGGCCGCCGCGTTCCTCCACGGTAGGAATGTCCACGATGATCATCGTGTAGTCGTCCTCGACGTCGACGCGCGAGCGTTCCTCGTCATCCAGAGGGGCGCGCAGGTCGGCCAGGTCGATGCCGGTTTCCATGGACACGTTGGCGAGCTCCACGTCGGTGGGCGCCGAGAGACATAACCAGGAGCCGTTCTCCGGTTTTTGGATTTGCTCCACCTGGCCGTTAATCGTTCTGAACATTCTCAACATGTCTCTCACCCGCCTTTCGCGCTTTCCAACGTTCTATCGCTGTACGGAAGCCCGATCCGCATGCGGAACGATCGCCGGATTCCCGGCTCGCCGCATGGTCGGGCAAACAACCTCATTAAGGATAGTCCCACCGTGAGAATTTGCCGTACGGACGGCGGTGATTTCATCAAGAGTTCACTTTGGATGATGTTTTCGGCGCCGTGTATTGGATGCTTATTGGATGATCGGCTTCCACAGCGGCATGCCGGGCGCGCGCAACGATTCGGGACCGTTCTCCCAGTCGGCGAATGATGCGATGGCGGGGCCTTGGTTGAATTCCTCAAGCTTCCAAGTGGGACGGTCCGCGTTCCTGGGGTCGGTGTGCGGGGTCATGCGCGTCCAGAAGGCGTTGCGCATCGCGCCGACGTTGTTGAGATCGTCGGGGTCCATGTCGAGCAGCACCGCCACGGTGGCCACGATCCATGAGCCGTGGCCGACGAGAAGCAATGTGGTAGGCATTGTCTCGTCATGGTGTTTGGCGACGATGTCGCGCACGGCTTCCGCGCCGCGTCGGCCCGTATGGATGCGGCTTTCCACGCCATGCTTGGTTTCGCCTCCCGTGTGGGCGCGCCAGGAATGGTAGTCGTCGGCGTAATGCTCGCAGATCTCCTCGCGGGTCATGCCCTCCCATTCGCCGAAGCTGCGTTCGCGCAGACGCGGGTCGAGTTCCACGTCCAGCCCCATGAGGTCGGCGAAGGCGTGCGCGGTCTGCTGCGCGCGGAACAGATCCGATGAGACGACGAGCATGCGGCGGGCCGCGGCGGGCGCGTTGTTGATTTCGTCGACGTCGGCCAGATGGGCGTTGCCGTATGCGGGTTGCGCGAGCTGGTCGTTATGTTCGGCGAGATGCGCGACTTTCGCCCAATAGTAGGTTTTGGCGAGTTCGTACGCGCTTTGGTCCGCCTGCCACCGTCCGACGATGTCGAGGGGAATGTCGATTTGTCCTTGCAGCCGTCTGGCGAGATTGTATGCGGTGCGTCCGTGGCGCAGGAACAGTACTTCGTCGATCATGGTTCTCGCTTTCTTGGTTTTCGCATCCGATCAGCGGATTGCCCGGAAGCCGACGGGAAACGGTAAAGAAAAAGGCTTCCGAATCTCTCCGGAAGCCTTCCAATCGTGGAGCTAAGGGGATTCGAACCCCTGACCCTCTCCATGCCATGGAGATGCGCTACCAGCTGCGCCATAGCCCCAATGTCTGCTCTGCAAACCTTGTATAAGATACAACACAGAGCAGAATCATGCAATTCGCGGCGTGTCGGGCACGTGGTCGAGGAAAGCCCCGGCCGCATGCCTCATAGGCTATTTCGAAGTGTCCGTCCCATTGCCTGACGTGCCGGATGATGTGCCATTGGGATTCGAACCGTTCGGCGTCGGATTCTGGTTCGTGGATGTCGAACCATTCGGCGTGGTGGTCGTCCCCGCGCCCGACTGTCCCGAATTGTTGGTGCCTGACGTCGATCCGTCGGATGGCGTAGTGGAGTCCGTGGACGAATCCGTCTTGTTCGAATCGTCTCCGGTGTTGGTGGACGAGTCCGAGCCGTCGGTGGACGTTCCGGTGCCGCCGGTTGTGGAATCCGTCTTCTTCCCGGTGTCCTTGCCGTTGTTCCTGTCGGAGTTCGTGGTGGAATCCTTATCGGTGTCCGTCGTGCCGGACTGGTTCTGCATATTGTCCTGCGTGCCGTTGTTTCCGCTGCCGTAGGTGGAATCGCCGGCATTGTCATCCGACGGCGTCTGCTTGCTGTTGACCATGTCACGCACCACGGTATCGGTTCCATGTCCGCCCGTGAACGCGAGGATCAGTCCGGCGCTCACGGCCACGCCGATAAGCGCGCTGACGATCGCGATGACGATCGGCGCACGCTTGCCATGCAGCCAAGCGTCAAACGACGCCCGGCGTCCAGCATGCTGGATACTTCCGCCGGCATTGTCCGGAAGTATGTTCGATTCGCGTCCTCCGGCCTGCGCGGAGGAGATGACACGGCCTGACGTTGCGGGCATCGCCGCGGTCGTATCCCCGTCCACGGACGTCATGACCGTGGTCTCATCGGATTCCTCCGCGGACAGCGTCTTGGTCTGCTCGCCCTTGGATTCGGCGGGAGCGATCACCGTGGTGGCGTCATCGCCGCTCTTGCCGGCACCGTCCGTACCGTCCTTGTCGTTGGCCACGAACGGTACGGCGTTTTGCAGCTTCTCCCCCGACGCCTTGAGCACGTTCTTGTACACCTGCGTCGCAACGGCCGAGACGATGGAACCGGCGGCGACGCCAATCACCGATCCCGCGATGCCGATTTTTGCGGACAGCAGGAACGAGGTCACCGCGGCAAGCGCGCCCGCGAAAATCGATGAAAACGATATGCCCTTGAAAAAATTCTTCACAGAGCATGACGGTAGCCGATTACGCTTTGAAAAAACTTGCGATTCTGTGAAAAGCTTGGAAAAAACTTGGGAACGGGACGCGCGTCATCCCCCGTTTTCGTCGGCGGCTATAGCTGCGGATGCTCCCACTGCTCGGTGTCGGCGATCGCCGGACCATGGTTGTAGTCGACCAGACGCCACCGCAGCGCGCCCTGCAGTTCCAACGGCGCCAGCCGCACCCAATGCGCGTTGCGCATCGACAGAATGTCGGCGAAATCGCCATGCACTTCGCTCAATCCCAGCAGCGTCTGCAACGTCTGCGAGATCCAGGCGCCATGCGAGAACACGTACAGGTCGGTATCGGAGCCGGCCTTCGACGCCCAATCGTTCAACGCCTCGACACCACGCCTGCCGACGTTCTGCTTCGGTTCTGCGCCATACTTGAGCTCGCCGCCGCGGAACTGGGCCCATGACAGATAATCCTCGGGGAACCGTTTGGCGAGCTCTTCGACGGCGATGCCTTCCCAATCGCCGAAGCTGCGTTCTCGCACACGGACGTCGGGATGCACGTCGAGTCCGAGCGGGTCGGCGAACGCGTGTGCGGTGGCGGCCGCGCGTTTGAGATCGGAGCAGACAACCAGCTGGCATGCCGCTTCGGGATGACGGTCCACGTACAGTTCACGCAATGCGGACGCGGTCTGGCGAACCTGCCACATACCCACTTCGTCGAGCGGAATGTCGATCTGTCCCTGCAGCCTGTGCTGCGCGTTGTATGCGGTGCGTCCGTGGCGCACCAGTGTGATGGAACGCACGTGTGGCGTCATGGTCTCATCATGGTCGAGTTCGACGTTTCTGGGCATGCCTCTCCCCTATCTGCCGGTTGTCTTTCCGATTTATTGCCTGTCTGCCGTCGTATTCGGATTGCTGGGACGGCGCATACCAAAACGTGCCTTCCGCATGATTTTCGGGAAGGCACGTTTCGATGATGGATGAAAAATCACGCTTCGCTGGAAGCCGTCGGCTTCTGCTCGTCCTCGGCGTGTTCGAGCTGCAGGTCGATGCTCGGGCAGTCCTTCCACAACCGTTCGAGACGGTAGTATTCGCGGGATTCCTGGTGCATGACGTGGATGACGAAATCACCGTAGTCGAGCAGCACCCACTGGCCTTCGGTCAGGCCTTCGCGGGAGCGCGGCTGGCGTTTGCCGGCCTTGAGGTACAGGTCCTTCTCGATTTCCTCGGCGACGGCGAGCACCTGGCGTTCGTTCGAGGCGCTGGCGATGAGCATCGCGTCGGTGATGGCCAATGGTTCGGTAACGTCGAACGCCACGATGTCGGTGGCCTTCATGCGGTCGGCCGCGGCTGCGGCGATGCGGATGGCGTCGATGGAATCTTGCAATGCAGGCATGTTCAGCGCTCCCATTCGGGCTTCCAGCCCTCTACTACGTGTTGCGTGTTTTCGGAATAGACCATGGAGTCGGACGGGACGTCGTGGCGGACCACGGAGCCGGCTCCGGTGGTGACGCCGTCGCCGACGGTGACGGGGGCGACGAACAGGTTGCCCGCGCCGACATGCACATTCGATCCGATGGTGGTGTGGTGCTTGTGCACGCCGTCATAGTTGGCGGTGATGGTGCCGCCGCCGATGTTGGTGTGCTCGCCCAGGTCGGCGTCGCCGACATAGCTCAGGTGCGGCACCTTCGTGCCGTTGCCGATGTGCGCCTTCTTCATTTCCACGAACGCGCCGGCCTTGCTTCCCTCGCCGAGCTCGTTGCCCGGACGCAGATACGTCCACGGGCCGATGTTGGCCGCGCGGCCGATGTGCGTCTCCTGCACGCGGGAGCGTTCCACATGCGCTTCGGCGTCGATGGTGGCGCCGATCAGCGTGGTGTACGGGCCGACTTCGGCGGCTTCGCCGATCACCGTATGGCCTTGGAGGAAGCAGCCGGGCAGGATCACCGCGTCGCGTGCGATCTGCACGTCGTCCTCGATCCACGTGGTGTCCGGGTCGAGGATGGTGACGCCTTCGCGCATCCAATGCTCGCACACGCGCTTGTTGTGCGCCTTGGCGAGCGCGGCGAGCTGCACGCGGTCGTTGACGCCTTCCACGCTTAGCGGGTCGGGGGCGGCGAAAGCGCCGACGGCTCCATTGGCTTTGGCGGCTTCGAGCGCGTCGGTCAGGTAGAATTCGCCCTGCGCGTTGTTGGATTTGAGGTTGGCAATGGCTTCGGCGAGCAGTTTGGCGTCGAACACGTATACGGAGGTGTTCACTTCGCGTACGGCGAGCTCGCTGCTGTTGGCGTCCTTTTGTTCGACGATGCGCAGCACGTTGCCTTCGCTGTCGCGGATGATGCGGCCGTAGCCGGTCGGATCGTCGAGGATGGTGGTGAGCACGGTCGCGCCGTTGCCGCTTTTCTCGTGGAAGGCGAGCAGCTGGTCGAGCGTGTCGGTGTCGAGCAGCGGCATGTCGGATGCGGCGATCAGCACGGCGCCGTCCAGATCGTCCTTCTGCGTGAGCTGCGCCATCGCGCATTGCACGGCGCGGCCGGTTCCGGGGATGTCGTCCTGGTCGACGATGGTGACGTGCTCGTTGTAGGAGCGTGCGGCTTCAGCGACGCGTTCGGCCTGGTAGTGGACCACCACGGCGAGCGTATCGGGGTCAAGGGCCGCCACGGAGTCCATGACACGGTTCAGGAACGTTTTGCCGGCCAAGGTGTGCAGCACCTTCGGTTTGTTGGAACGCATGCGGGTGCCTTCGCCCGCGGCAAGGATGATTGCGGCGCTCAGTGCCATCTTTCGCCTTCCGTTTTGCTGGTTTTCGCGGGAAACGTCCATTCCAGACGGATTAGTGGAGGACGCTTCGGATTTCAACGCAACCGCGATTGTATAAATAGGGTTCGGACAATGCTGCAGCCGTCGGAAACGCCTTACGACGCCTGCGAAACGGAGCGTGCGACGCATCCGTACGCTTCGACGAGTCCGGGCAGGTCGGCTTTGGCGTTCGCCGGACTGGTGGATGGCAGCTGCGTCATCGGCATGCCGTCCAATCCATGCGCCCGAAGCAGCGGAACGCAGAGCTTACGGTACAGTTGCGCGGCTTTCGCGCCAGTGGTGAAGACATGGGCGATTTTCGATCGCATGATTATCGGGGAAAGATCATTGGGCACCGCATTACGGATACTGGCATCGCTCGCTCCATCGATGTCGCACGACTCAATCACATCCCATAACGCCATATGGTGACGCAAAGCGAAATCCCTACGCAACCCCACAATCTGGTCCGGGTCCCGGCACTCGCGCAGACAACCATCATCATGGAAAACAGCCGCCATGACCGGCCAGAAACGATTGCGCGGATGACCATAATAAAACCGCATCTCACGCGACTTCGGACTTGGCACGGAACCCAACACCAACACGCGCGATCCGGCATCCCAAACCGGACCGAATCCATGTTCCACACGCATGGGCCACTCTCCTACCACCGCATCGAATACCGCGATGCGCCTTATTGTATTGCGCAATGTTGCGGCACGACAAACGGACGTGTATGTTGATTGCGGATACGACATGAGCAGCATATTCAAAGGAGAAAACATGCTCGAACCGACCACCGTCTATACGCCATCGCCAAACCGATACGACAGCATGACCTACAACCATGCCGGCGAAAGCGGCCTCAAACTGCCGGCCATATCCCTCGGCTTCTGGCACAACTTCGGCGACACCACCCCATACGACACCATGCGCCGCATCGTGTTCACCGCATTCGACAACGGCATCACCCACTTCGACCTGGCCAACAACTACGGCCCCGAACCCGGATCGGCCGAAAAAAACTGCGGACGACTCCTGCACGAATACTTCCACCACCACCGCGACGAACTCATCATCAGCACCAAAGCCGGCTACGAAATGTGGACCGGCCCCTACGGCGACCTCGGCAGCCGCAAATACCTGCTCGCCTCACTCGACCAAAGCCTCAAACGCCTCAACCTCGACTACGTGGACATCTTCTACCACCACCACATGGATCCATCCACACCACTCGAAGAGACCATGGGCGCGCTCGCCACGGCCGTGAACAGCGGCAAGGCGCTGTATGTGGGCCTGTCCAATTATGATGGCCCCACACTCGAGAAGGCCACCGCCATTTTGGATGAGATGCATGTGCCGTTCATCATCAACCAGAACCGTTACAACATCTTCGACCGCACCGTGGAACGCAATGGGCTCAAGGAGACCGCGCACCGTCTTGGCAAAGGCCTTATCACTTTCTCCCCGCTCGCCCAGGGACTGTTGACCAACCGGTATCTGAACGGCGTTCCGGCGGACAGCAGAATCGCACATGACGGACGATTCCTGCAGCAGAGCGCGTTGACGCCGGAACGGCTTCAGCAGATTCGCGACCTGAACGATCTGGCCGCCGAGCGTGGACAGACGCTCGCCGAAATGTCGCTGGCTTGGCTGCTGCACGACGGCATGGTGGCTTCGGTGCTGGTCGGAGCGTCCCGTCCACAGCAGCTGATCGACAACATCGGTGCGCTTAGGAACACTTCGTTCAGCGACGAGGAGCTCCGCCGCATCGACGGGATCTCGCTGTAGACGGGCCGCCCTCGCGCGGCAGCCGCGCACGAGGAAATCGGGCTCCGGACGGAACCGCAACAAATGAGCCGGGCGCGTACGACATCGATCGTACGCGCCCGGCTCATGGCTTATGCGGTCGTGGATCGCAGGCTCACTCCTGCGGGTAGGAGTCGTCGAAGAAGCGGCGCTCCAGATGCACGATGGTGCGGAACACTTCGGTTTCCGGACCATCGATGGAGCAGTATTCGTTGACCAGGGAGATGAGGTCGCCGACCCACTTGCGGAAGTGCGCGCCTTCATGCAGGTCGACCCAGCCCTTGTGCGCCGGCACCTGCTGGATGACGTCGGCATCGACGGTGCGCTTGGCCCATGCGAGGTACAGCCATTCCATGCAGCAGATCGCGGTGATCAGTTCCGGCCAGCTCTTGTCGGACAGGCTGTCGAGGTATGCGCCGTACTCCTTGTTGGCCGGGGTCGGTTCGGTCGCGTCGTATTCCTCCTGGCTGACGTGATAGGCCTCGAGGAAGTGCTCGAAGTAGGTGGCCTCGTTGTCGGCGAACCACTGCGATTGCGCCGCGAGCATGTCCTTGGTCTCCTGACGTGGAGCGAGTTTGATGAGACGTGCCATCATGCCGTTGTTATAGAACTTGAAGTCCTGAATCAGATACGCCTTGAGGATGGATTCCGGCAAGGTGTCGTCAAGCAGCTCGCTGACGAAACGCGAGTTGATGGCGTCGTACCAGTCCTCGGTGTTGAGCATGTACATGAGGTCGGCGACGGAGCCGGCTTCCGCGCCCAGCCAGGCGTAGTCTCCGCTGGCGGGTTTCGTTGCTTCTGGAACGTGGTTGGTCATGATTTTCTCTTTTCTTGGATACGCCGGCGGACGGCCGGCATGTTTTCTATGTTTGTTGTTGGATTGTGAGTTGCGTGGTTCAGGCCACGACGTCGGCCTTGCCGGATTCGAAGCGGTCGAGCACGCCGGTTTTGGCGAGCGCCTTTTGTACGAACCACATGAGCGCTCCGCCGAATACGGCTCCGGAGATGACGCAGCAGACGGTGAACACGACGCCTTGCAGTGTCGACCAGCCGGCGGTGACGACCCATTCGTACAGGCCATTGGATAGGCCGGTCAACGCGCCGGCCAGGGTCACGGTGAGCAGGTTCCACTTGCGGTATGCGAAGACCGCGAAGCCGATTTCGGCGCCGAGTCCTTGGGCCATGCCGATCAGCAGTGCGTGCGCCACGCCGAATGGATTGCCCAGCAGCGTTTCGATGACCGCGGCGATGGTTTCGCCGAAGAAGGCCGCGCCGGGCTTGCGGATGATGATGGCCACGAGCGGGCCGGCGAACAGCCACATGAAATGGAAGAGTCCGCCCAGGCCTGGGGTGAGGCTGTCGAACAGGGCGGTCGGGACGGCGTAGATGAAGTCCCAGGCCCAGAAGATCACGCCGGATGCGACGGCAACGATCGCGGCCACGACGATGTCGACCACACGCCATTTGACGTTGGGTTTGCGAACTGCGGAAGACTGGTTTTCTTCAGTCATATAGGTATGTGCCTTTCTCTTATGCAAAGGCACGGGAAGTAGAGAGACGTCCGTGCGCCGGCATTATCCGGTATACGTTCATACGGTTGAAGCGGTTGCTTCCTCTCAGCCATAATGGCCCCCGTGTCCGCAAGCGATATTACATGGTTCGGCGCGTTTCCAGGCTGGTATTCCACATGTCGGCCAAAAGTCTCGTGAAATGGAAAAATGGGTTCCGTGTTTTTCCGAAAGTCCTGGGCCTTCGGAAAAACACGGAACCCATCGATATGCGGGAAAGCCGCTGTCGGCTATGCCAGGATCGTCGCCGTGTCGGTTACCGTGATCAGCGGTTCGAACAAGCGCATCGTGTTGAGCGCCAGTTCCTGGTTCTCCGGGGTGCTGCCGGCGCAGGCGTCGGCCGGAACGCGCACGGCCACGCCGCTATCGGCCGCGGCGAGCACGGTGGTGAGCACGCAGCAGTCGGTGGCCACGCCGCAGACCGTGATTTTCTTGGCTCCGCCGATCGCGTCGATCAGCTGTTGTCCCCATTTGCCGAATGTGGTGCGGTCCACCACCTGATGGCCTTCGGCGAGGGCGGCGGTCTCGTCGGTCAGGTCGTACATCGGGTCGTCCGGCGGCACCAGGAACTGCGGCCAGTCCTTGAAGTAGTCGACCCAGGCGTCCTTTGGCGGAATCGGTGCGACGTAGCGCGTGTAGACCACGCGGTCGCCGAACGCCTTGGCCAGTTTCTCGAACGCTTCGTTGGTGTCGTAGTAGGTTCCGTCGGCGCAGGCCCAAGCGGACCATTCGCTTTCGGCGAATACTTTCTGACGGTCGATGACGACCAGCCACTCATCTTCAGCGATCATCGTATGTTCCTTCCTGTGCGATCGCGCCGTTCGTCACTTGGCTTCGATGGCATCCGCCGTTTCGGATGCCGGCAGGTCGGCCTCCTGCTTGGCGATGTCTCCACGTTGGAACGCCAACGCGCCGAACAGGCCGACAAGCAGCGCCACGATCACGCCGAGGTTGGCGGATGCCCAGCTGCCGTCCTTGCCGCCGATCAGGAAGAGGAGGTAGCCCTGCCAGGTCAGCCAGTTCGCGGCGGTGTTGACCACGAGGCCCCAGCCGAGGATGGTGCCGACGGCGAGGATGACGAACGATTTGACGTTCCACTTGCCGTAGCGGCCGTTCGGATCATACAGGTCGGGGGTGCTGTAGTCCTTCTTGCGCACGATCACGTCGGTCACGAACATGCCCGCCCATACGGCCATGGGCACGCCGAGGGTGGTCAGGAAGCCTTGGAACGGGCCGATGAAGGTGTCCGAGAAGAAGGTCACGTAGACCACGCCGGCCACGGTGAGCGCGGCGGTGAGACCGGCGGCCGCGGTGCGGGGCAGTTTGACGCCGAAGCTCAGCAATGCCAGTCCGTTGGAGTAGTTGTCCATGATGGAGCCGGACATGAGGCCCAGCACGGCGACGATGGTGTACGGGATGAGGTACCAGATGGGCAGGATGGAGGCCATCGCGCCGATCGGGTCGTTGCCGACGTTTTCGGCGAGTTTGGCGTTGGATCCGGCGAGCAGCAGGCCGTAGAAGATGAGGAGCACGTTGGCGATGGACGCGCCGAACGTGGTCCAGAAGACGATGCCGCTGTTGGAGGATTTGCGGGGCAGGTAGCGTGAATAGTCGGCCGCGATGTTCACCCAGCCCAGGCCGAAACCGGTCATGACGAAGAAGCAGCAGCCGAGCATGGCCGGCAGGCCGCCGGACGGGATCCGTCCGATGGCGTCGAAGTCGATGTGGCCCCATCCGAGGATGAAGAAGCCGACGGTGATCACGCCGGTCACGATGGTGATGACCTGCTGGCAGCGCATGATCAGGTCGTAGCCGAAGATGCCGGCCACGACCACCAGGCCGACCACCACGATGGTGGAGATGAGCTTCGGCGCGGCGCCGGAGCCCCAGCCGAGTTTGGAGATGGTGGAGGACATGGCGAGCACCGCGGTGGTGGTCAATGAGATTTCCCAGCCCAATGTGGCGATCCAGCTCAGCGCGGCCGGCACCTTGGCGCCTTCCACGCCGAAGGTGGCGCGGGTGAGCACCATGGTCGGGGCGTTGCCGCGCTTGCCCGCTATGGAGATGACGCCCACCAGCAGGAACGACACGACCACGCCGATGGTGGTCATGATGGTGGCCTGCCAGAAGGAGATGCCGAATCCCAATGCCCATGCGCCGTACGACATGGCGAACACAGAGATGTTCGCGGCGAACCAAGGCCAGAACAGGCTGGCCGGCGTGCCTTTTCGTTCCTCTTCGGAAATGGTGTCTATGCCCTGTTCCTCGACGGTGAGGGCACCTTTATCCTTGCTCATTTTCGGTTATGTCTCCTTCGCTTCCCTGCACTTTCCGAGAAAGTGCCCGTGCCGGCGGCAAAGCGTTCCTTGTCCGCTTCGCCGAACCGTTCGGACACATCATAACCCAACTTATAGTCATTATGACTATAAGGTTTGCATGGCAAGCAGCTTCTCCACTTCGATTCTGGAAGGACATGTGGCCGGACCCCGTCGCGTCACCGCGATGGCGGCCGCCGCGTTGGCGATTCCGACCGCCTCGCGAAGCCCCGTCCCCCGGCTCAGTTCTGCGCACAGCACGCCGGCATGGCAGTCGCCGGCGCCGTTGGTGTCGATGGCGTGGACCGGGAATCCCGCGACGAGCTCGGCCTCCGCCCCCGGTCGGGCCAGCCATGCGCCGCCTTTGCCGACGCGGACGATCAGCGCGGAGTCCAGTCTCCGTGCCATCCGCTCGATCAGCGTGCGGAACGTTCCCTGGTGCATCGGCAATCCCAGCCGTCCGGCGATGAGGACCGCCTCCCGTTCGTTGCACGACCAGACCGGACGGTATTCGACCATTTCGCCGAACGTCTCGTCGTCGATGTCGGCCACCACCGGAGACGGGTCGAACAGCGCGAGGAAACGGCGATTCGGCGCGGTCCGGCGCATGAATGCCCGCAAGCCCTCGCCGGTATGGTGCGCGAAGGTGTATCCGCTGATGTGCACGACATCACCATCGGCCGGTTCGACGTTTTGGAAGGTGGATTCGTCGCCGCGGGCTTCGGCGCCGCGCATCGAGATGAAGGTGCGTTCGGCCGTGCCGTCGGTCAACGCCACGCAGAATCCGGAGTCGACGCTTTCGTCGGTGGGACCGACATGCCGTATGCCTTCGCTCTCGAAGACCCTGCGGATCGTGTCCGCCCAGGGGCCGGTGCCGAGGATGCCGGCGTGCCGGGCGTCGACGCCCATCTGGCGTACGGCGTGCAGCGTGTTGTAGCTCGCCCCGACATGGATGCCCGCTTCGTCGGCGAATACGTCCCGGCCCGGCTGGGGGATTTTTTCGACGCTCATGGTCAGGTCCACGATCACCTGGCCCAAGGAAATGACCGTTCCGTTTCCCATGTTTCACGCCTCCCGTTCTCTCAGGGCGCACAGGCCCGCCACCGTCCGGTCCAGGTCGAGCCGATCATCGTCTTTGAGCTGGCGCAGCACCTGTCCGCGCATATCCGGGTCGAAGCCGTCCGGACCATGCCATGCGCCGAGCATCGCTCCGGTGATCGCGGCGATGGTGTCGGTGTCCCCGCCAAGGGAGGCGGCGAAGCACAACGCTTCGGTGGGTTTATCGAAGAAACGCGTGGCGATGGCGAACGCCGCGGCCACGGATTCGTTGGCCTCCACGCTGGTGCCGCAGTCTCGTCGGAGGATGGTGGCGAATTCGCCGTCGGACATGGAGCCGTCTTCTCTGACGGCCCATTCCATGAACATCTTCACGCGGGCGACGACGGACGCCTTGGCCGACCAGTTGCCGCGCGGCGGCTGGGCTTCCACGAACGCCAACGCTTTCGAAAGGAAGCCACGCTCCCCCGCGATGGCGAGGCTCACGGCGGCGGCCACCAGCGTGGTCGATTCGATGCCCTGCATGGTGTTGTGCGTCACCACGCAGGAACGCCAGGCCTCCTCGGCCAAGGCGTTTCCGGGAATGAAGGCGATGCCGACCGGGGTGGCGCGCATGGCGCCTCCGTTCGTGGTGCCGAATCGTCCGGTAAGCTCCGGGTCGACCCCTTCCACCAGCGCCTGCAGCGCGGCCTTGGTGGATGGGCCGAGCAGGTCCAGCGAGCCCTTTTCCTTCATCTTCGCCTCCCAGCGCAGGAGGTCCTGGGCGTACGCGTCGTTGTCGATTCTGCCATGGTCTTCGATGAGGCGGGCGGCCAGCACGAAGGCCTGTTCCGTGTCGTCGGTCACCGAGCCGGCCTTCATATTCGGCGCGATCGGCTGTTGTGGCACGGCGTCCATCAACCTGCGGACCGGTCCGCCGTAGCATTCGATTATTCGTTCGGCCGACATGCTTTGGGTCGGCATGCCGAGCGCGTCGCCGATGGCGAGGCCGATCATCGCGCCGCGGGCATGCTCCGTCAGATGCTCATCGATCGCCATGGTTTCCTCCGTTCTCCCCCGCGGTGACGTGCAACGCGAAGTGGCTGGGGTCGAGGAACGAGCGCACGTATTCGACCAGCGTGCCGTCATCGCTGAAATTGTGCCGTTCGGACAGCAGGAACACCGTCTCCGGGGTCTTCTCCAACGCTTCGGCGATCGGGCCGAGCCTGTCTGCGGATACGTCCATATATCCGGAGGCCGCCTGCAGTCCGGCCTGTTTCATGGTTTTCAAGATGGAGCCGTCCACGAGTCCTTCCATTCGTTCGATGACCTCGCGCAGCGCCGGGATGGCGGGCATATACGAGACCTCGTACGAGACCGGCGTCGACCGGAAGAGCCTGCGGCGTGCGATTTCGTAGAACCGTTCGCACTCGCTCTCCCCCTCCAACGCCAAAGGTCGGCCGACCAATGCGATGGACAGCAGTTCCGTGGTGGTCGGCGCTCCGGAACGCAGCGAGGCGGAGGTCCAACCGTCCGGACCGCTCATATCGCCGCCGTTGAACGCCACATAGCTTCCCGATCCCATGCGGGTCTCGATGAGTTCGGCCTTTTTCAGCTGTTCCAGCGCCCTGCGCACGGTGCCGCGGGACACTTGGTACTCTTCGGCCAGACGCGTTTCGGACATGATCCGCTCCCCCGGCTTGAGCGTGCCGTTTCTGATCTGCTCGGCAAGCTCGTGCCGCAGGTGCTCCGTTCGGGTGTAGGCAGTCATCTTCGGCCTCCGGATGACATTGAAACCAATATTGAACAACTATGTACAGGATAGCACAGGTTTGTACAGGTTGCGTGTTGGTGGATGATGTTGCAAAGACGCGACGGGGAATACGGTCAGCCTGACAGGCTGTTTCATCTTCCCGCGTTCAAAAGCGGGAAACCTGCATCGCCGCGCGTTCCATGTCTTTCGTTTCGAAAAAAGTTCGTTCGCGCGCTTAGTCTTTTTCCTGTGTCTACACTTGATTGCGGAGCCGGCAAAAGCGCCGGCGGCATCGTAAGGAAGAGCATTATGAAGATCACAGGACTCGACGAGGAGCGGCACGACCGGCGTTGGAACGGACAGCGCGCGTTGGTCACTGGAGCCGGACAGGGCATCGGCCGGGCCGTGGCGCAGCTGCTCGCGTCCAAAGGCGTGAAGGTGGCGGTCAACGACATCGTGCCGGAACGTGCCGAGAACACCGTCAAACTGATTGCGGACGCCGGCGGAGAAGCCTTCGCAGCCATCGGCGACATCGCCGATCCGACTGTGGTGGAAGACCTCTTCAGGCAGCTCGACGAACGGTTCGGCGGCATCGACATCCTCGTCAACGTTGCGGGGATCATCATCAAGGACTCACTCGACGACACCGACCTGGAACGGTGGAACCGCATCCTCGCGGTCAATCTGACCGCGGACTTCCTGACCATCAAGCAGGCCGTCAAACGCATGCGCAAGCAGCATTACGGGCGCATCGTCAACGTGTCTTCCATCGCCGCGAAACATGGCGGCGGTTACTTGGGCGGCGTCGCCTACGCGTCCACCAAGGCGGGCGTCGCGGCGCTCACGCGAGGAGCGGCCAGGGAGTACGCGCCGGACGGCATCAACGTGAACGCGGTCATGCCGGGACTCACCTACACGCCTATGACCGCCGGCATGCCTGATTGGAAACGTGAGGCGATCGAGGATTCCACGCTCGTCAAGCATGGCGGCCAGCCGTACGACATCGCGCGTGCAATCGCGTTCCTCGCCGATCCGGAATCCGGCTACATCGACGGCGAAACCTTAGATGTGGACGGCGGCACCAGCCTCGACTAGGCTCCACGCCTTCGCTTTGCCCTGCCGCGTGTATCCGGGAGCGTCAGTCCCGGTCCGCTCTCAACTCAAACACGCTATATGTGGCAGATTCGGCGGTCCTAAAAATCTGATATCCGCTATATGTGGCAGGTCAAACTGGATACAAGGTTGTTAGAGGGTATGATTCATGCCCTCTAACAGCTTGCTTTTCGGAAAATCTGCCACATATAGCGCAAAACGATTCCCTCAGCGCATGAATCTGCCACATATAATGGATTCCGTTTTTCTTTGGACCGGCTTTCGCCAGCCCATTGCCGAGACGGAATCGATTTAGTCGAGCACGACGCCGGCTTCACGCATTTGGCGTCGTGCTTCGACGCCAAGCTCCTCGCTGACCGGTTCGGTCAGATTCTCGATGACATGCGTCTCGTATCCGAGTTTTTTCGCGTCCAACGCGGTTTCCTTCACGCAATGCGATTCCGCCAATCCGACGACGTCCACGCGCGTGACGCCAGCCGCCCGCAACGCATTGGCAAGCGTCTTGCCCGCCGCCAGATCCGCGTCGACCTCCGTTCGTGTGGGAATGCGGTCGGTGTTGTCTTCCGATCCTTCGAAACCGGAGTATGACGGCGAATACTGCCCCTTCTTGAAATGGTGCGTGATTTTCAGTGCGGCGATCGCGGGATGCAGTTCGGCGTTCGCGGTGCCGGCCTTGCCATGCACCGGCCAAGTGTCGACGTAATCGGGATTGTCCGACCAGTGCGTTCCCGGTTCGATATGCCAGTCCTGTGTGGTGGCGATGTACGCGTATTCTCCGCGATGCGATTCAACATACTCCGCGATGCGTTCGGCGACGGCATTGCCGCCTTCCATACCCAGTTCCCCGCCTTCGCAGAACGTCGGCTGCACGTCCACGATGATCAACGCCTTGCCCATGGTCGCCTCCTACTTGGTTTTACGATGCTTCCCTGGCCAGCATAACCGGTTCCGTCGGCAAGCGTCCGGCATGATTTGTCAGAAGACGATCGTCTTCCTCTTTCCTTTGGCATTGCGCGGATATTCACGGATGCGCGTGACGTATTCCAGATTGACCGCTTCGACATTGCCGTCCTTTTCCAGCACGATGCCGCCGTCCGTCACGTCCTTGACCGTTCCTTGAATGCTTGAATCCGTGCTCGTCACGGTGTAGATGATGCATTCCTTTCCAATGAACTGCCTTGCCAGCTCCTCCATCACCTTGTCCTTTCCACTGTTCCTTTTCCTGTTCAGCACGTGCCTGATTGCGGCGATCCTTCGTTGTTTCACCATCCAGAAAAGAGCCAGGATGATGGCCAAAGCGAGCAGAAAATAAACGGAATCCATTCCCCCTCCTTGGTTTTTGCCATCGTTCAATGCACGAACAGAAACACATCTTTTTGCAGATTACCAGACAAGCGCCTTCCGCATGCCGGCAAACCGGAGATTCCGCCCACAGCGCCATGCGCAAGCGGAATACATCAGGCTTCCCTTTTCACCTTTCCCAGCTTTCTTGACAGTCTGGTAGCAGGACGTTCCACGGCAAGATAGAACGCCTCCGCTGCCAGAAGGCACAATGCAAACAAAACCACGGGACGCAGCATGCCCTGTACGGGAATGTACGGCACAATCCAGTCGCGGACGGGAAGATGGGTCAGATACAGGCTGAATGAAATGCGCCCCAGCCAACGGACAGGTGGCGTGGAAAGCAGGTCGGATACCACGTTGCAGGTAAGTGCGACCACCACCAATATCAGGCATCCGCACACGGCCAAAGGTTGGACGACAATACCAGGCAGCAAACCGAAACCGCTTTGGCAAACCAAGACGATGCCACACAGGGCGAGCGGTACGGCAACGACGTCGCGCATCGTCTCGCGCCCGTTGTCCGTAAGCCGTTTCGCCAACGCGACGCCAAGCGCGAACATGGCCATGTGACGCAACGGCGGCCACTGCGTCCACTCCGACAACAGCACGCATGCGAGCGCAATGGGTGCCACGAATCGCATGTCGGTGGCGATGATGACGTATACGGGCAGGGCGAGGCTGAAAAGCAGTTCCCAGCACATGCTCCATGATGGCAGGTCGGCCATTGCCAATGTGGAACCGTCCACTCTGGTGCCGGCGGTGGTCATTGAAAGCATGTCGAGTTGGGTGAGCAGATTGTGGAGCCAGGCTGATGGCGAGGATGTGCTGAACGCGTTTGCGTATTCTTCCGCTTTCCACCCCATGTGCATGGCGATTGTGGAGACGATACAGCAGATCCCGATTGCCGTGCAGGTGGGGATGGCGAGTCTGGCGATGCGACGCAGCTGGTAGCGAGGCCAGTTGTATGTGTCGATTCCGACGCGTAGCGGAACGATGGAAAGTACAAGTCCGCTGAGAATGAAGAATAGGGTGACGAATTGGGCGCCTGACAATAGTTGGTGGAGGGTGCCTCCCGTGTAATGGTATGCGACCACTGCCAGGGCCGCGAGTCCTCTGAGCCCGTCCAAAGCGTATATGCGTGTGTCGGAGTCCTTCTCTTTTTCGTTCACGGGTGTACCCTATCACGTGCGCTGGCTGGCATACATCCGCCTACGTGCGTTTGGCGTGCGTTGTTCGGCGTGTGTTCGACAACAGTGCCATCGTCGAACACGACGCCACATAACTTCCATTCGTCTCTCTTCCCCGCCCGACTGTAGTGTCGGATCATATGGAGATCCGCGAATACGACATGATGACGGACGAGGCGCGCGGCATCCGCACGGCGGCATTCGTCGTGGAGAAGGATTATCGTCCGGAATTCGACGAATGGGATGAGCCGGGCCGAGCCACGCATCTGCTGGCTTTTGGAAACGGCCGCGCCGTGGCGACATGCCGTCTCTACCCTGATCTCGACCATGCCGATCAACCCGGACGTTGGGTGATTGGTCGTTTGGCCGTGGTCGCCGACGAACGTGGCCATGGTATCGGCAAGACGGTGCTGGCCGAGGCGGAACGTCTCATCCGGAAGGCCGGTGGACATGTTGCCGCCGTACACTCCGAAGACAAGAATTTCGCGATGTATGAACATCTTGGCTACCGCATCACCAGCGAGCTTTTCGACAACGGTACGCATGGTTGGCTGGTCAAGGCATTGAACTGAATCCGGAGGAAGCGGCCATCACCTGCGAAAGCGTCCGACACGCGGTATCAGGTGATGGCCGCATATGGCATAATAGACACTTGGCGGAAAACCTCGGGTTTTATCGCCGTTCCCCCATGGTGTAATGGCAGCACACGGGTCTTTGGAACCCTTTGTCTTGGTTCGAGTCCAGGTGGGGGAGCAAAAAGGACTATGTCTAGGGGGCTATTCCGACCCCCTAGACATGACCGGTCCGAGTCCACCTATTCGTACTGGCACCCTCTCGGATACGGCTCGTCCGAATCCATCGCCTACGACCGAAATCTTGCCGTGCGGACGGCCTTTTCTTCGTGATTTGCTTGATTCCACGGTGCAAGGCGGCAATAGGTTGTGTTGAGCCAATGGATTAGCGATTATTCACAGATTGTGCATTGATTGCGCCTACCGTATGATTCGCAGTGTTGCAGATGACGGGGATTAGCCTACCGTTTCGGACAATCTCCGTGCGAACAGCGGAAGGCGCAAGACGCGCAAATGCTCGATTTCTTCGCTCATGGTACGCGGCGGATGGCGTTTGGAGCTGACCAGTCTGCGCATGGCGTCCATCGCTTCTTCTGGATGTGCATCGAACACGGAGGTAAGGAAAACATCCGGCGATTGAGCGTGCAGTCCGTACCTGGAAAGTTCGTCTGCGGGGAAATCCTTGAGGTTGAATGTAACGATGGTTTCCGCACCGGCCCGACGGGCGGCCGCGACCACATGCCCGTCGTTGGGGTCCGACAAATTCACGTCCGGTTCAAACCGCTCCCAATCCTCCGCCATGGCCATCGGAAAGGCCCTGCAGATCGCGTCAAGAAAACCGCGGGCCCGGACGTCGGGCACATGCCGCACTTCCATGATGGCCAAGCGTGCCTCGTCCATGACCCTCGCAGACCATGCTGGCTCGCACAGACCAGCCTCGGCCAAGCTAAGCAGTGGGTCGATGATCCACGTAGGTACGAACAGGTTGGCGTCAAGCAGCGCAATCATAAGGGCACTCTACTTATCGAACCGGGACAGGTAATCCGAATAGTCGATGTCGTACGCGCCGTCCTCATCGGCGATGGAACGCATCTCATCCAACGCCTTGGATGTGGCCTCGTCGCGCCTGCGCTTGTAGTCGGTCACATCCGAAAGCCTCAGGAAACGGTAACTGCGCTCCCCCATGCGGGTGTACGGAATCATGCCCGCGTCCAGCATGCGTGTGAGCGTGCGTTGGGAGACCCCAAGAATACGCGCCGCCTCGCCAGTCGTGATACGCTCGTCATCCGCCACCGCCCGTTCCGGCTCTGCAAGCAGAAACTCCCTAACGCGCCTGTAGTCGTCCGGCGTCAACGGGATACGCGTGCCGTCCACCCCTTGCAGGAACGCTCCGGGAACTCCGCCAGCAGAGCGCCGTGCCTTAGACCTCGTCCTATGGACTTTGCCACCCATCATCATGGTCATCGCAACCACCTCCATCCGTTTTCATCATACGGCAAATGGACACAATGGACAATATGCGGATCGGGATAATCTAGACTGCTTTCAGGTTCACCACAGCCCCCTTGAGCGACACTTCTCCTTCTTCGGCGGATCCTCGTCACCGTCGGCGATCGCGGTTTCGGAGGTCTTGCCGTTTCAGTAGCTCCAGTTGTTCCAATGCAGGCTCGCTCGGTCCGCGTTGTAGCCGAACGGAATCATGACGAACCGTTTTCGCGAGCGGCGAGAACGGCATTGCGAAGGTCCCTCGACCCTGCCACCCCATGGATCGTCCCTCGCTTGGCATGCGCAGGTATCGAAGACTCGCCAGATCCGTGCAGCATCATTGCCTTGCGATTCCGGCGAAACGTCAAATCGGCCATGAGCGGCCAAAACCTCTTGACGCAAAAAACAACGCCGCTAGATACGAGCGCGCCGGGGAGCGGAAGGCGTACCGCGCCGGCCACTACGACCGGAGCCTGACCGCCAAGGCCGGCAGGCTCGGCCTGAAGGTGCCCAAGCTCAAGGGCGAGGTCTTCGAATCCGCGGTCATCGAGCGCCACAGACGGCGCGAGGAAAGCGTCGACCCGCCGCTATCTCGACAGGTCCCGGCTCGATGACAAACTCGCGGAAGCGAACTGATCATCGTGCCATGGACGGCCATGGTCCAAAGTGCACATCTTTTCGGGCACTACCGAGAAGGTCCCAGCTTTACAGGGGGTATTAATGACCTTTATCTCACGGGCGGCGCGCTATGTGCTCAGAAAACGAGTGCGCACCGCGGTGCTGTTCATTGTGCTGACCATCATAACGGCGAGTATGCTGTCCGCAACCGCGGTTTCTCAGGCAGCTCAACATGAGGCCGGACAGATTGAAAAACAGGCGGTCAGCGGATTCGTGCTGGCCAGTAACCTGCAAGGCAGCATGCTGACGCCTCGCGGAGGCGGAATGGTTCGTCCCGCTGATGTGCAACGAATCTCGAAGCTGTCCGGGGTTGGCTCGTGCATGGTCAGGCAGAACGCCACCGCCGATCTCGTGGGAGCCAGCGTGGTGAAGGTCCCCGGCGGCGATGATTACGATGCGGAGAAAGAACAGCAGTTCGGCAATACGGCCAACGTCATAGGCACAAACGATTCGTCAAAACTCAATGTGTTCACGTCCCACACGCTCGGCATGGTCGAAGGACGTCATCTAAAGGCGTCCGATAAGCATATGTCGATGGTCCATGAGGATCTCGCCAAAACCAATGGGCTTAAAGTCGGCGATACCCTCACGCTCAAGGCCAATCCATATGATGCCGACAATGAGTCGCATTCGACGGCAACTGTCAAAACCACCATCGTCGGAATATTCAAAGGGGACAGCGACAGAAAGGTATCCAGCCGCGCGGAACTCACCTCCAACACTGTGTACACCGATTTGGACACTACAAGTACTCTGTACCAGTACAAGGTCGGCAAGGAAATATACCAGGATGCCACTTTCGTTCTGGACAGGGGTGTCGACGTGGAGAAAACCATGGAAGCGGCGAAGAAGCTTCCGGTGGATTGGAACAACTACCAGATCACGCGCAATGACCAATATACGTCGAGCATGCTGAATGCCGCCCGAAGTGTGCGCTCCATGATGCGCGGCGCTTTGATCGGCGTGACCATCTCGGCAGTGATAGTCCTCAGCCTCATGCTCTTGCTGTGGATGAACGACCGACGTCAGGAGATGGGCGTATTGGTGTCCCTCGGCATCGGCAAGCCATCCCTGATCGCCCAATATCTAACCGAGATGATTCTGATCGGCCTGCCGTCCCTGGTCCTCGGATGGCTGTGCGCACGGGGAGCGGCCCAATGGCTTGGCACCTCGGCCCTCCGTTCCGTGAACGCCTCCGCGGCGAAGGAACTGAGCAGCATGGGACAGGTCGGCGGCGATCTTGAGTCCAATATGTCGGTTCGTACCTTGGATTCGCTCACGGTATCGATCGACACAACCGCCGTACTGTATGTATCGCTCGGCCTGCTGGCGGTGATGCTGGTATGCGTCGCCATATCGTGCATACCGATGCTGCGCAAGTCGCCACGAAGCCTGTCGGAGCTCCGATGACGGGCATGAACGTGTGGAAGCGTGCCACGCTGGCAATCGTACGTAAACCGGTACGCAGCGGAATCATCGGACTGTTGATGCTGATGGTTTTCACCAGTCTCGTGGCTCAGGTCGGAGCGTCAACGGCGCTTCAGAAAATGTCCGACGATATCGGCGGAAGCCTGGGAATAGGTTTTACCGTCGACACCGGCGAGAATCCCGTCAGTCCAAAGGAAGCGAGCCGGTTCTCACGCATCCCCGGCGTAGGGAAAACCGTTTACGAACGTAAGACCCTGGCGCAGGTGGATGGCGCGCATCCGGTTGTCCCCGAACATGGTCCTCGACTGGATTCCGGTCTATCCACGCAGGTCAGCGTGCTGGGCACCACTGACTCCTCGTTGTCCGAAGAGTTCCAAAGCGGCCTGTACCGGTTGGAACAAGGACACCACATTTCAGGTAATGGCCGGAACGTACTGATTCACCGGGATTTCGCACGTGAGAATGGACTATCGGTGGGATCGACCTTCCGACTCAGTCAGGAAGGCCGCGATTCCACCGTTCGCGTGGCCGGAATCTTCTCTGGCAATGTACAGGCACAGAGCCCTATGCCATCGGACGCATCGGAGAATCTCATCTATTCGGGCGCTCAAGTGGTTTCCGCGCTGACTGGAGAGGAACGGGTCGGCACGATCCGGTGCCTCTCGGATAATCCGCGGGATCTTTCCGCAGCAATGGCCCAAGCAAAAAAAATCGCCGGAAGCGAGTATGGCGTCACCGATGACTCGGCGCGGCTTTCCGGCGTGCTGCAGTCGGTGGAAACGGTACGCGATCTGGTCCGCATGGTGCTGTTGTCCGTCTGCCTGGCCGATGTGCTGGTATTGGGCATGGCGCTTGTCTTCTGGATTCGCTCACGCATCCATGAGATAGGCACCCTTCTGGCCCTCGGCATCGGCAAGATGCAGATTATCGCCCAGTTCGCGATCGAAACCGGTCTCATGGCTGTGGTCGCCGCCCTGTGCTCGCTGGGAACGGGCTCCCTATTGTCCGGTTACGTGTCCTTGCTCCTGCTGCACGATTCGGGAGTCGCACCTCTTGAATCATTGCAGGTGGAGGCTCTGCCGCCAGAACAGACGCTGCTCATCCTGCTGCTCGGATGCGCGGTCATCGCAATCGCGCTTGCCGTGTCGTGCGCCGCAGTGCTGGCCAAATCCCCGAAATCCATTCTTTCCTCTATGCGTTAGGAGATACTAATCATGACTATCTGTCTGCAATTGGACCATGTCAATTACTCATATGGCGCGGCGAAGATTCGCGTTCTTTCGGACGTGAACGCAGATTTCGAATCCGGAAAGATGTATGCGATAACCGGTCCATCGGGAGCGGGAAAGAGCACTTTGCTGTCTCTGTTGGCCGGTCTGGATACCCCCTCTGATGGAGTGGTTCGTTTTGAGGGCGAGGATATAGCTACGACGGGTTATTCAAAGCACCGTCGCGAGCACGTGTCCTTGGTGTTCCAGGACCATAATCTGATCGACTATCTCACCCCCGAAGAGAATCTGCGCCTGGTCAATCCCAAGGCCGATATGAAGATCCTCGAGGATCTGGGGCTGAGCCGTGAGGAATCGAAGCGCAACATCATGCACTTGTCGGGTGGCCAACGTCAGCGGGTGGCGGTCGGCCGCGCCCTAGTGGCGCCCGGCCGCGCGATTCTGGCGGATGAACCGACTGGCAGCCTGGATCCGGAAATGACTGATGAGGTGATTGATCTTTTGCGGCATGCCGCTCATCAACTCGGTAAATGTGTCATTGTGGTGACGCATTCCAAACGTGTCGCCGATTCCGCCGATGCCGTTTACACCCTCAGACATAAGAAGCTAGCCAAGGCATAGCACTCTCGCACAGACCACGTCTTCCGTCGTGGCCGGCAAGAACCGCGCCAATGCCCCTTCCGCCATCGTCCTCGGCTGCGAAACGGGGGTCGGGATTGCGTCGTGGATCGGTGACGTTTTTGGGACTCGTCGCCGATCCACGACGCCCATGCCGACCCCCGTCCTGATTCGCACTCGCCCCGATCGGACCACACGCCCGTCCGGCATCGACAGAAGTAAGAACGGCCGGGACATGCCCCGGAAAGAAACGAACCCGCCTCATCAAAAAGGAACCAAAAATGACCGCACGACACATCGACGTCACGGACAAGACGGACGGAAGCCATGTCGTCAAGATCCTATGGAACGAAAACGACAGCGAACGGGAACTGACCGTCCGCATGCCGGCAGCCGGAACGGACGCCACGGACCGCGTGGACGTGGACCTCCTGCCCGTCCCGGGAGAGAATTCCGCCACGACGATGGACGATGCCGTCGCGGCGTTGGAGGGATTCCTCGGCAACAACAAGTACATCCACATCGACGGGGACGACGTCAGAAGCGTCTGCGCCGGCGCCCTGACCACGGTCATCCGCGTGGAAAGCGGGTCGTCGACGGGCATCGTGGAGGCGCTCGACGGACGGTTCCATGATTCGGGCGTCGCATCCGACGAGGTCACGGGAGCGATAATCGCCATCGAAGGTCCGAAGAGCCTCCAACTGTCCGACGCCACGGCGATCGTCGGCGGCGTGCAGAAGCGCCTCACCGACAAGGTCGAGATCATATGGGGCCTGAATTTCACCGACGAGGACGTCCTGCGCGCCACCGTACTGCTCGCAATACAACAGAAATAAAGAACACGACGGGTTTGCATGCAGGAAAATCAAACATCATCGGAATGCCTGTTGCACTTACAAGTACGAGCCCCCATGCTAACCGCTGGTTTTCCATGTCACCGGGGCGTCTTTTATCCGTTTATCCGCGTCAACACGACCCGCACGGTCAGGCAATTCGGGTCGGACTCCCCTGTGGTTTCGCTGAAGAAAACCGGGGGTGCTACCCAATCAGCTGTTGTGGGATTTGCGCCAGATGAGATACGAGTAAACATACATGGCTGCGACCGAGCCAATCGCAAGCACCATAATCACTGCCAGAATCCAGGTTTCAGGCAATATACCTCCTAAAAATCCCAGCACAATCAGGCTAACGCCCACCACCATGAAACAGGCTCCGCCGAAACGGTGGGTGCGGCGCCAGTTGTCGGGGTCGTCGAGCGCCCATGGCGTTTTGATGCCGAGCGTGTAGTTTTGCCGCACACGAGGTAGATAATTACCCATGCCGATGAAGAACGCGCCGATCGCCCCGGACACGATGACGTTGACCGCGCCCTTGCCAGGAAGGAGGTTCCAGACGGTGAGTTCCCCAAGCCAGCTGATGGCGCACATGAATACCGTGAACGAGATCACGAATCCTTGGTAGAATCCGCCGAACTTGGCATATGCGGCACCTTTCGGATCAATGCGCGGCACCACATAGAACAGTGCGAGAAACGTCAATGGAAGCGCACCCAGAACGGATGCCATCCAACGTGGCCCCCATCCGTTCACACCGCCGTCAGCACCCCAATGCATGGGAATGCGCTCAGGTAGCCCCGGCATGGCGGCAAGATGCGCCACGACGTTCAGCACGCAAAGCAGCATGAGGACGACCCATACACGGGCCGGAATACCGGTCGAGGCTTTGGTTGTCTCGGGTTTTTCCTGCTTTTGCATTGTCAGACCTTTCATTGCCTGTCTTCCGGATCGTCCGCGAAGCCCATGAACCATCCGACCAAGTCCTGCATAACTGTGGTATTGAGGCTGTACACGATGTTCTGCCCATGTCGTTCGTCCGTTACGAGACCAGCGTTCCTAAGAGTCGCCAGATGGTGACTGAGCGATGGCTTGCTGATGTCGAAATGCTCCGCGAGCTCCCCCGCGGTCATATCCCCCGCACGCAGCAGCTCGAGGATACGACGCCGCGTGGGGTCGGCGAGTGCCTTGAATCCTTCTCCTGCCATCATCGCTCTCTTTCCAGTATCGGATTGCGATATTCATCCTACTAGATATTTAGACGTTTGTCTAAATATCTAAAATACGGAAGTCTGAAAACGTCATGGAAACCGGAATCTCGTTTTTTCGGAGCAACGCTGATGTCAAGGAACGGCGCCTTCCAGTAGACTCGGCAATAATCCCACGCCATAGGCGGCAACATGGGCGGAACCGCGCAAGACAAGGAGGTCCCGAATGGAATACATTCGAATTACCAGGGACAACATCGATGCAGAGCACGTCTGCTGCGCCATGTCCGACAAACAGGCCCTTGCGAAAAAGGAGTGGCTCAAACGTCGATTCGACGAAGGATTGATCTTCTACCGCAGCGTAGAACGCGGAAAATGCTTCATCGAATATATCCCCGCGGAGAACGCGTGGGTTCCTATCCAAGCGGATGGGTATCTTTACATCGACTGTCTATGGGTCGCCGGCTCCATGAAAGGGCACGGATATTCCAACGACCTGTTACGGGGGTGCGTGAGGGATGCGAAGGAGCAGGGGCGGAAGGGATTGTGTATTTTGTCTGCCGAAGGACGCAAGCGCGAATTCCTCTCCGACGCGAAATACCTTGCGCACAAGGGTTTCATGGTTGCGGACACGTCATCATGCGGAATCATGCTCATGTACCTGCCGTTCGGTTCGGACACGGAGCCTCCGCAATTCAAAGAATGCGCCAAATATCCCACGGCGGATGGTGATGGATTCGTTCTCTATTACACGGACCAGTGTCCGTTCACCCACTACTGGGTGCCACGCGTGGAAGCGGTGGCGGAAGAGCACAGCATTCCATTAAAAACCATTCACATCATCAGCCGTGAGCAGGCCCAGAATACGCCAGCTCCGGTCACGACCTACGCGCTGTTCAAGGACGGCGAGTTCCTGACTCAAGGCATCCAGTCCGACAAGAAGTTCTTGAAGCTCGCAGGCGTACAGGTCTGATGCCGGCCTGACGTTTTTTAAGATGCGGGGGCATCATGACGTTCCGCACGCATTACCATTCGAACAAGTCGGATCGGCCCGTACGGCATGGCGGAAACACCCCCACCCGCGCAACCGTCAGCGTGCAATGCAGCGAAAAGCATAAAGAAAACGGGTTCCGAATGAACCGGAACCCGTATAACGTAAAACCTCGAAATATCTGAAGTGTCAGAAGTATCCGAGTTTCCTAGAAAATCAGGCGAACAGGAAGCCCTGGCCGTGATGTTCCGGATACGTGTCGAACAGTTCGGCAACGGAACCGTCTTCGAACACGGCGCGGATGGCACTTGCCAGCAACGGCGCGATCGACAGAACAGTCAGACCGTCCCAACGCTTTTCTTCCGGAATCGGCACGGTATCGGTGAGCACGACCTCGCGTGCCCCGCAGTTCTTCAGTCGGTCCACGGCCGGGCCGGACAGCACGCCATGCGTGGCGACGACGGTCACCGACTTGGCTCCGGCATCCTTAAGCACGTTGCATGCGCCGGCGATGGTGCCCGCGGTGTCAATCAGGTCGTCGACAAGCACGCAGTCCTTGCCTGCGACGTCGCCGACCACACGGTTGGCGACCGCCTGGTTCGGGCGGGTGATGTCGCGGGTCTTGTGCACGAAGGCGAGCGGACCGCCGCCGAGGCGCTGCGCCCACTGTTCGGCAACACGGATACGACCGGCGTCCGGGGAGACGACGGCGACGTTGTCAAGTTGGTTGGAGAAACGGTCACGGATGTAATCGACCAGCACCGGCATGGCGATGAGATGATCGACCGGGCCGTCAAAGAAGCCTTGCGACTGCGCCGCATGCAGATCGACGCTCATGATGCGGTCGGCGCCTGCGGTCTTGAGCAGGTCAAACACCAGACGGCAGGAGATGGGCTCGCGGCCGCGGTGCTTCTTATCCTGACGGGAATAGCCCAGCAGCGGGCAGACCGCGGTGATGGAACGCGCGGAAGCACGCTTCAACGCATCGATCATGATGAGCTGTTCCATGATGGCCTGGTTGACCGGATTGGAATGGCTCTGCAGTACGAACACGTCCGCGCCACGCACGGACTCGGTGTAGCGCACGTACATTTCGCCGTTCGCAAAATCGTATGCTGTGGTTTCCAGAACATCAATGCCGAGCTGTTCGGCGACTTCCGCCGCCAGCTTCGGGTGTGCTCTGCCTGTGACAAGGATAAGGTTCTTATCCGGCTTTCCTTCAAGGATTGCGCTCACCGTGTCTCCAAACGTCTGTTCTAGCGAAGTGGATGTGACCCATACTAACCGGCCGCGCAGACCTCACCGACCCCGTGTGTTCGGGGGTCATGCGGACGGCCCCATCCATCTTCTATCGGTATAGGCCGTGTTTGCCGATGTATTGCACCACGCCGTCGGGTACGAGATACCAGACGGGTTCGCCATGTTCGGCGCGGCGACGCACATCCGTGGAGGAAATCGCCAATGCGGGAATCTCCAGCGTATCCACCTTGCCTTCAGGTAATTTCACGCCGTCCGGCGAGGAATAGCCGGGACGTGTCACGGCCACGAAATGCGCCAGCTCCCACATCTTGTTGGCGTCCTTCCATTGCATGATCTCCGCCACGGCGTCGGCACCGGTGATGAAGAACAGTTCCGCATCGGGATACTGGGCGCGGATGTCACGCAGGGTGTCGATGGTGTAGGTGACGCCGGGACGGTCGATGTCCACGCGCGACACGGTGAATTTCGGGTTCGACGCGGTGGCGATGACCGTCATAAGGTACCGGTCCTCCGCATTGGTGACCTTCTTGTCCAACTTGAACACCGGCCGTCCGGTCGGCACGAAGATCACCTCGTCGAGGTCGTACACCCAGGACACTTCGGAGGCTGCGACCAAATGGCCGTTATGGATCGGATCGAAAGTGCCGCCCATGATGCCGATGCGCAACCGGTTGTGCCAGTTGCCTCGCGCGGACCTGTGTCCGGTGGCCACGGCTGATTGCGGCCGGTCTACGGATAGTTCCGACATGCGTCGTTCCGGCTCGACCACGTAGCTGACGGTCAGTTCGGGATCGGCCTCCGCAGATTCCGGCCGCATGCGTTTTGGTCCGGTCATGCGGACGCTCCGCTCTTTTGCGCGCCATCGGCCTGCTGTTCGGCCTGTTTCTCGGCCTGCTGCTCTTTGTCCGCGTCGGCGGTTTCCTGCTCGATGCTGTCCGCGGTCGGTGAGGCGTTGTCGGGATCGATCTTGTCCATATCCTCATCCCACTCGTCCTGCACCACACGTCGAATCTCGGCGAATGTCGGCAGCGGGAAATCCGGCTGGTATATACTGCGGATTCCGGCAACGCGCTCGGTGACACGAATCAGCGTGTCGGTCATGCCGACGATGTCATGGTCTCGTTCCATCGCGCTGAACTTGGCGATGTGCTGTTCCATGACCCGCATCTGCTCGTCGATATCGTCAAGCCGGGCGGCATCGGGAGTGATGACGTCCGAAGCGTCGGTTTCGGGCCAGCCGATCAGCACCGCGTCGGCGTATTCGAGCGAGGCGCGTTCATCCGCTGACGCGATACCGTCTTCGACCTGCACAAGGAACACATACCGCACGATGCTCAATCGTTCGGACGCCAATCGCAATCTGAGCATTGGGTCGGTCAAGTCCGCGTTCCATGGGTTCTTGTTGTCCTGCATGGTGTGCTGCATATTGTCCTGCATGACTTCGTCGCTCATTCTCTCACCTGTCCTGTTCCGTAGCCAATCCATTTGGTCGTGGTCATCTCGCGCAGCCCCATCGGACCGCGCGCATGCATCTTCTGTGTGGAGATGCCAAGTTCCGCGCCGAATCCGAACACGCCGCCATCGGTGAAACGTGTGGAGGCGTTGACCATCACCACCGCCGAGTCGATGCGGGCGGTGAATTCCTCGATGGCCGAATAGTCTTCGGCGATGATGGATTCGGTGTGCCCGGTGGAGTGGCGGTTGATATGCGCGATGGCCTCGTCAAGCGAGTCGACCACCTTGATGCCGATTTTGAGTGCCAGATATTCGGTGTCCCAATCCTCGTCGGCGGCATGCACGAGTTGCGCATTTGCGATTCCGGCATGTTCGATGATGACATACGCGCGTTCGTCGGCATGCATTTCGACTCCCGCTGCGGCGAGCGCTGCCGCGGCTTTCGGCAGGAAGCTTTCGGCGATGTCTTTGTGGACGAGGAGTTTTTCGGTGGCGTTGCATACGCCGACGCGTTGGGTTTTGGCGTTGATGAGGATGGGGATGGCTTTGTCGGGGTTGCCGGTGCGGTCGACGTAGATGTGCACGTTGCCGGCTCCGGTTTCGATGACGGGGACTTTGGAGTTGCGTACCACGGCTTGGATGAGTCCTGCTCCCCCGCGTGGGATGAGCACGTCGATGTGGCCGCGTGCTTCCATCATGGCGGTGGCGCCGTCGCGTCCGTATTGGTCTACGGTGGCGATCATGTTGTGGTCGTATCCGTGTTTGGTGAGTACGTCGGCGATGACGGCGAGTGTTGCCGCGTTGGTGTGTTCGGCCGCGTGTCCGCCGCGCAGCAGGACGGCGTTGCCGGATTTGATGCATAGGGAGGCAACGTCGACGGTGACGTTGGGGCGCGCTTCGTAGATCATGCCGAGCACGCCGATGGGGACGCGTACCTGCTGCAGTCGTAGGCCGTTTTCCAGATGGTATCCGCGTACGATTTCGCCGATGGGGTCTGGTAGGGATGCCACGTGGCGTACGCCTTGCGCGGCGGCGGTGATGCGCTGCTGGTCGAATTTGAGTCGGTCGAGTTTGCCGGCGTCCATGCCGTCGGTTTCGGCTTGGTTCATGTCGAGCGTGTTGGCTGCGGCGATGTCGTCCGCATGCTGGTCGAGTGCGTCGGCGATGGCGTTGAGCAGTTGGTTTTTGGCTTCGGTGTTTGCCTGGGCAAGTTGCGATTGCGCGGTGCGGGCTGCGTCGCCCATGGCGCATACTGCTTCGAACACGTCGGCGTTCATGGCGGTGCCTTGGTTCTGTGGATTCGTCATAGTCTCTTAGAATAGCGCGAAATCACGCCTCGCTGGGCAATGACGGCCATTTTCGGGTCGTTGGTTGCGCGGCGGGACGCGATTTCGTCAGTCGAGGCTGGTGATCAGTGGATTTGGTCGAGTCCCGGGTAAAGCGGGAAGTCTTCGGCAAGCTTGTCGACGCGCGCCTTGAGCGCGTCGACGTCGGCGTCCTGTCCTGCGGCGAGAGCGGTGCCGATGATGTCGGCGACTTCCTCGTATTCCTTGGGTCCGAACCCGCGGGTGGCGAGTGCGCTGGTGCCGATGCGCAGGCCGGAGGCCACGGATGCGGGGCGTGGGTCGAACGGGACGGTGTTGCGGTTGATGGTGATGCCGCATTGTGCGAGCAGGTCTTCGCCTTGTTTGCCGTCCATTTCGCTGTTGCGTAGGTCGACCATGACCAGGTGCACGTCGGTGCCGCCGGTCAGGACGCTGATGCCGTTGTTTTTGACGTCGTCGGCCATGAGGCGTTCGGCAAGGATCTTGGCGCCGTCGAGGGTGCGTTGCATGCGGTCTTTGAATTCCGGGGTGGCGGCGACTTTGAAGGCGACGGCCTTGCCGGCGATGACGTGCATGAGCGGGCCGCCTTGCTGGCCGGGGAATACGGCGGAGTTGAGTTTCTTGGCGTATTCCTGCTTGGCGAGGATGAAGCCGGAGCGTGGGCCGCCGAGGGTTTTGTGCGCGGTGGAGGATACGACGTCGGCGTATGGGACGGGGCTTGGATGCAGTCCGGCGGCTACGAGGCCGGCGAAGTGGGCCATGTCCACCCAGAATTTGGCGCCGACCTCGTCGGCGATCTCCTTCATGGCTTTGAAGTCTTCGATGCGCGGGTAGGCGCTCCATCCGCCGATGATCATGGCGGGATGGGTTTCGAGCGCACGCTGGCGGATGATTTCCGGGTCGATGCGGAAGGTTTCGGGATTCACGCCGTAGGCTTCGGCGTGGTAGAAGCGGCCGGAGAAGTTGATTTTCATGCCATGGGTGAGGTGGCCGCCGTGGTCGAGGGCGAGGCCGAGGACCGTGTCGCCGGGTTTGACGAGCGCCTGGTAGACGGCTGCGTTGGCCTGTGCGCCGGAGTGCGGCTGTACGTTGGCGTATTCGGCGCCGAATAGGCTTTTGGCGCGTTCGCGGGCGATGGTTTCGATTTTGTCCACCTGCTCGCAGCCGCCGTAGTAGCGGCGTCCCGGATAGCCTTCGGCGTATTTGTTGGTCAGTACGGAGCCTTGTGCCTGTAGGACGGCGCGTGGCACGAAATTCTCGGATGCGATCATTTCGAGTCCGTTTTGCTGCCTGGATAGTTCGGCGTCGAGGATTTCGGCGATTTCCGGATCCGCTTCGGCGATGGGCGCGTTGAACATGTCGTTCGGTGTTTGCGCAAGAGGTGATGCAGTCATGAAGCCCTCCTTGACTTCGGAATGATCATCCGCTGTACCGCGGGTTACAGAGCAGTGTACGTGTGAAAACGATCGGAGGAAAACAGGGTTTCGAAACATGTGGGAAATATGGCACCGCCTGCGCGCGAAGACATGGACGGCACGATCGCGGTGCCACGTGGAAAAGCAGGACCTTCCGTCGGCAATCGTATGGGGTCGGCGTCCCATTCCACGGACGCGAGGCGACGTTCTTCCCACCTGTGCCGGTACACTGAGAAGCACGTTTGACGTAATCTGTCCGTTCTATTGCTAAGGAAATCAAGTGACCACGTTCCACAGCACACGCAGCACCACCGATTCGCTTACCTCCAAGCAGGCCATCCGCAAGGGCATCGCCGATGATGGCGGCCTGTTCGTGACCGACTCCTTGGGTGAGACCCATGTGGATATCGCTTCCTTGGCCGGCAAGTCCTACCAGCAGATCGCGTTCGATGTGCTGTCCGTGCTGCTGCCGGACTACACCGAGGCCGAGCTCAAGGAGTGCATCGACGAGGCGTACGGCCCGCAGTGGTCCGACGAGAAGATCACTCCGGTCAAGCCGCTCGGCGATGACTATGTGATGGAACTGTTCAACGGTCCGACTTCCGCGTTCAAAGATGTGGCGCTGCAGATTCTGCCGCGTTTCATGGCGCGCACCACTCCGGCGGATGGCGACGCGGATGAGAAGATCATGATCGTCACCGCCACGTCCGGCGACACCGGCAAGGCCGCGTTGGCTGGTTTCGCGGACGCCGCGGGCACCGGCATCACCGTGTTCTATCCGGAAGGCAAGGTCAGCCAGGTGCAGGAGCTGCAGATGACCACGCAGTCCGGCTCCAATGTGAACGTGTGCGCGGTCAAGGGCAATTTCGATGACGCGCAGTCCGCCGTCAAGCGCATCTTCGGCGACAAGGAGCTTGCCGAACGTCTCGCCGATGATTCGCATGTGGTGCTTTCCTCCGCGAATTCCATCAATGTGGGCCGTCTGGTGCCGCAGGTCGTCTATTACTTCTCCGCGTACGCGCAGCTGCTGGAACGCCAGGTCATCAATGTGGGCGACGAGGTCGAGTTCGTTGTGCCGACGGGTAATTTCGGCGACATCCTCGCCGGCTATTACGCGAAGCTGCTGGGCCTGCCGGTCAAGCATCTTGTGGTGGCGTCCGACAAGAACAACGTGTTGTTCGACTTCCTGACTTCCGGCACGTACAACCGTCAGCGTCCGTTCTTCCAGACCATTTCCCCGTCGATGGATATCCTCATCTCATCGAACCTGGAGCGCATGCTGTATTACATGTCCGACAAGGACACACGCCTGATCTCCATGCTGATGAACGATCTGAACCAGTGGGGCGCCTACGAGGTTCCCGAGCCGATGATGAAGAAGATTCGTTCCATCTTCGGCACCGGTTGGGCCGATGAGAACCAGGTGCGCGAGATGATCGCGGACTGCTGGAACAAGAACCATTACGTGATCGACCCGCACACCGCATGCGGCTACTACGTCATGCAGCAGATGCCGCGCGATCCGCTCACGCCGCGCGTGCTGCTGTCCACCGCCAGCCCGTACAAGTTCCCGCGCGTAGTCAACGAATCTCTGGGTCTTGACGCGTCCGGCACCGATTTCGAATGCATGGACGTGCTTGCCAAGGCCACCGGCACCACCGCTCCGGCCGCGCTGCGCGGTCTTGAGACCGCCGACGTGCGTTTCGACCATGTCGTTGACATCGACGGTATGGAAGGTTTTGTCGAGCAGGCCGCCAAAGCTCTGTAAAAACTCTGTAAGCGAAGCATACTTTCACATCGTTAAAGCCATCTCCATCGGCCGTCCGCAATATGTGGACGGCCGTTTTTCGTCAAGGCTGCTACAGTTGCATGCTCGGAGGCGAACGAGCATGACAGCACCAACGATACCCGCATCTGAATCGGTACGACAGAAGCAACCGGCACAACAATCGAACCAGCCCGAACAGCCCCGGCGTAAGCATGATCGTCTCATCACCCGTGATATGGCGTTGGTCATGCTTGCGACGTTCTGTTTCATGTCGAGCAATATGCTTGCCAATCCGATCGTTGCCGGATATGCGGAATCGTTGGGCGCGGACGGCATGCTGATGGGCGCGGTGGCCGGGTCGATGAGTTTCATCTCACTGTTCTGCCGCCCTATCGCAGGCAATCTTTCCGACAAAACCAGCAAGCGCACGCTTGTGGCGGTTGGCACGGTGCTCTATTTCGCCGCCGGACTGCTGTACTATTTCGCAAACTCCCCCATCATGCTCATCATGGCTCGCGTGATCAACGGCGTTGGTTTCGCATGCTGCTCGGTCTGCCTGGCCACGTGGATGTCGCTTTTGCTGCCGATCCGGCATATGGGTGCCGGCATGGGATTGTATGGCACGATGAACGCGCTGGCTATGGCGGTCGGACCGGCATTGGGTATTCGCGCGCAAAAATACATCGGTTATCGTCTGACGTTTTTGAGTTCGCTGGTGCTGGCGGTGATCATGCTGATCGCCACACTGATGGTGAAGAATGGCGGACAACCGGTACGCAAAAAGCAGACTTCCATAACGGAGAATCCCTCCACTGCCGTAGACATTGACGGTTCTGCTAGCGCAACCAAAAAGCATCGTTTTTCGATCCGTTCGATTCTGGAACCGCGTGTGGTGCCGTTGTCGCTGACGTTCATGATGTTTGCGATAGCGTATTTCGCAAATCAGTCCTTCATCGTGAATTATGTTCAGTCTCGTCATCTGCCGGTATCGTCCGACCTGTTTTTCATGTTTTACGCGGTCGCGTTATTGGTGTTGCGACTGGGCTTGCGCGACCTGTTCGACAGCAAGGGCTTCCGTTTCTGGCTGACGGTCTGCTCGTTGGGCATGCTGGCGATGCTCGCATGCATGACGTTCCTGTTCAATGATTGGATGCTGTTGTTGGCTGCGATTTTCACCGCTGTCGGCTACGGTCTGATGAGTTCAGTCACGCAGGCGCAGGCCGTGGTAATCGCAGGCCGCGAGCGCAGTGGTATTGCGAATAGTACGTATTATGCGGGTATTGATTTGGGTATGTCGGTTGGTCCGTTTGTGGGTGGTTTGGTGTATGGGCGTTTGTCTGCTGTGTGGTTTTATCCGGTGTTTATGTTGGCGATGCCTGTTGCTTGGTTGATTTATTTGTTGTGTGTGAAGCGTGTTTCGCGGTAGTTGTTGGCATCGTGTGCGAGGTTTCTGCCGTAAACCATTCCAAGCGCGTGTCGTTCTAACTGTTTTTGCGGTCGGTCGTATTTTCCATATACGGCAATATGACCGACCGACGCCCATCCTGGCTCGTGCAAGGCGTCCATGCCGAAGGGGAGATGTCAAGATCGGCCCTTGCCGCCGTATTCCGTTCCAGCCTTTCCGGCTATTTGACTTGGTGGATTTTGTTGCCTTTGACCATGTAGGCACGTCGGGCCATGTCGATCATGGGCTGGTCGAATCGGCTGTCTGTGTAGAATTCGTCCACTCGAACGTTGTCTCCGTAGAGTTCGCGGAATCGTTTGGGCTTGTTGGTGTTGAAGTTGAGGTAGTTTACGTTCAACGTGTTGCCGTCGATGGTGGACGAGACCAAATGTTGCACGCCAAGCCTGCGGCAGCCCTCGCCCACGGTGATGTCGAACGAGGCGGTGAGGATCACATCGTCTTCGCGTGGCTCATACCAGGGTTTGATGTGCTTCATGTTCTGATCCCAGAAGGCGTTGACTAATTCTTCGAATTCCAATGATTCGGCCAGTTCGCTTAAATATCCGTGGCATAGCTTGCCCACACCGTATTCCATTTGATCGAACGTGGCTCGTCCGAGCTTGTATTTGATGGCATAGCGCAGTACCGGGGCGATGTACCGCAATACCTTCGGATTGTATTTGGCCGAAAACAGGTACAGGTCGAACAGGCTTTCTCCGTCATAGATGGTTCCATCGAAGTCGAATACACGCATGTATGCAGCTCTCACTTCCTCGTATGCGCGCATTCAATACGCGCCATTGCATCTCATGCTAAAGTCCGAAGGCTGATTCCTTCTTACACCAAGGTGAACGGCCGGCGACCGCAATGTGCACAAATTGCACATCTCAATGCACATTCGGTTCATGTCACGTTTGGAAGGAGGAACCACCACAACAACACAGTCGGACCGCTATTCGCCCCATAGGAGCCGTTCGCGCTGCTGATACTCCTCATCGAACAACGGCTGGGCCTTCGTGTCGATGAGCTTGGCGAATTCCAGATCCTCATCTCGTTCCACCCGATGCTCAGCCATATTCCATTGGTCATGGTACGTGTAACGCAATGCCTCGGCATCCGTTTTCAGAACATGCGACCGGTAAAGGTCCCGTTCGAATAGAAGCGTATCAACCAGCCATCCTGGCTCGTCCGGAAACTTGCTGATGCCATTGACGTACTCCGCACGATACGCGTCATGGACAAGGACAGGCAACGCATCGATACGCAAAAGCTCCTTGAACATGATAAGCCGTCCGATTCGACCGTTGCCGTCCGAAAATGGGTGAATCTTCTCAAACGTCCAATGGACACGGGCGATCTGATACGGTTCATCCTCAAGTTTCGTGCACATATCAAACAGCCTGTCCATAAATTCGGGAACATCCTGCGGCAGCGCAGTCCTTGTCGGAGTGACAGGATTGCCAATAAAGTTCGGCCGAGTCTTGTAGCCGCCCACGTTGAAAAGCGAGTCGGAGACCTGTCTGGTGCCCTGCTTGAGAATGGCATGCAGGTGACAGACCATATCCCGGTCCACCGGCTCATCAGCATGGTCGAGAATCCAACGGAACGCAGCGAAATGATTACGGGTTTCCAACGCATCGTCAGGATTGACCTGTTCGCTGCCATCCGTGGTATAGGTACCGGTGGCAAATAGCTGCGCGGTCTGTTTGGCAGTAAGGGTGGAACCTTCCATATGATTGGAATTCCATGCGAACTGGATTTGTGTAGTCGTGTAAATGCCGTCACCATATCGAGTATCACGCTCTCGGATAAGACGCTCCACGATACGTTCCGCCATAACCCCATCCTTCCTTCATTCCGCTCGACTATCCTCCCATGGTAATTCATTTAGGCTAGAAACCGTGGTGGATGTCGTATATCCTGCAGGTTGGTTCCATGTCGAACGTGACCGTGTCGAACTGTTCGGGATGGTGCACGAACGTATCGATCAGTTTCCATTGGCGACGGCTGATGCCGATACGATAGTCCGGACGGACCATAAGCACCGGCGCTTTCGGCTGGAGTTCCTCCAAGAGCTGCGCGCGCTGTTCGAAGCATTCATCATCGTCGATCCATACGATCGGCGCGGGTTCATTCTCTTCGCATTCGATGCGTACGCGTCGTTGGATGGTCTGCCATTTGCCTGTCTCACGTCCCCATTTGGTGACAGGATCGTACCAAGTGATGACATCGACCAGCATGGGATCCCAGCCGAGCATCGGGTCGAGAATCTGACTGCAGTATGGCTGCCAGGTGGACAGCCACCACAATTCCACAATGCCGTCAACTGCCAACGCGTACATGGCGTCGGACAGTTCGCTGGACCAGTGGATGCGCCATGAGCCTACGGGCGTGTGGGCTTTTTCGTTGCCGTCCAAGTGGAACGCTTTTTCAGGATTGTATATTTTCGCGTAGGGACTGTCGGGCTTCGCCCAGGTCATAACTTTGTTCACGCCACTCCTGCGCAAAAGCTTGTCATCCGGAAAGGCGTTGAGCACCCCATCGAAATCCGTGAACACCACAGGCTTGGAAAACATTTTCAACTCCATCATCACTCCCCTTTCAATCATCAACTATCTTCTTATATTGACCTTACGGTTTCCTCACTACGCTTTACCTGACAAATACTGACAGCACCGCCATCGTTTTATTTGCTACACTCGGATTAGTTCGGCACGGACGCCGAACGACCGCAGGCACGAGCATAGGCAACCGCAAACATGGTCCATAGATGCGCAAAACATGATGCGCGGCCGCATCCAAAAAGCGGTCACCATCACGCAAAGGAGTGAAACATGGCAGACGAATCATCGAAGATTCCAGAGAAAACCGTCGAACAAATCTTCGACGAACGTTATCCCCTCGACAAATGGGAGGATTCAAACTACTCGATACTCGACAAATTCTCAATGCGCGGCCGCAAAGGCTTCGTCACCGGAGCCGCAGGCGGTCTAGGACGCAACGCGGCGGCCGCGCTCGCCCAAGCCGGAGCAGACGTCGCACTAGTCGACCTGCCCAGCCAAGAAGACAAGCTCACCGAACTGGCGAAAGACATGAGCGAACGTTTCGGCACCAACGTCATCGCGCTCACCTGCGACGTCACCAACGTCGAACAAGTAGCCGAACTCAAAACACAATTGGTAGAACAACTCGGAACCGTCGACTTCGCGTTCCTCAACGCCGGAGTCAACGTACCGGGCGACGATCAAGACGCCACCGAAGAAGTATGGACGCGCACCATCAACATCAACCTCAACGGCACCTACCGTACCGGCCGCATCGCGCATGAAATCATGCGCGAACACGATCATGGCGGCTCACTGATCTTCACAGCCTCCCTGTCCGGACACAACGCGAACTACATGATGGGAAGTCCGACGCCGGTGAACGCGTATGGCGCCACCAAAGCGGCCATCATGGAACACTCACGTTACCTTGCCGCAGCGCTCGCCAAAGATGGCATCCGTTCCAACACCATCTCCCCCGGATACGTGTGGTCTGGAATTTTCAATGGCCGTATCGACATGCCTGGCCACGACGCCATGCTCGAGGTCGTGCCGATGCATCGTTTCGGCACGAATGACGAGATTGCCAGCACGGTGCTCTTCCTCGCCAGCGACGCGTCCTCGTACGTTACTGGCACTGACATTCGCGTAGACGGCGGCTACAGCGTCTTCTAATCACCGTACCCCATTTGATAAATGGCCGGTCGCAGCTAATGTGCTTCGACCGGACATTTATCTGGTGGTGGTTTCTAGAACATACCGCTACACATGCTTGCGGCGTATCAACGTACCGGCAGTGGTTCCGGCTCCTGCAAGGAGGAGCATGACCGCGATAATGGGAACGATGTCGGAGCCCGTGTGAGGCGAGTCCGCAGTCGGTTTTCCATCGGCCTTGCTGGCATTCTTGTCTTTCGAGGGCTGCTTGTCATTCGGCTTGGCCTCTCCACCGCCCGGCTGGTCATCAGGCTTCGTTTCCCGAAGCTTCAGACCGTTCAATGCCGTGTTAAGGAGCGTGGCGGCATTGGAGACAAGACCGTTCTGTTCGCTGCTGAACGTGGTGTTGTTCCACAGCGAGAGGGCCTGCTCGTACGCTTCCGTGAGAGATGCGACCGTATCGTCCGTGTATTTGCCGAATTCGGCAAGCTTGGCCTGTGCCGCCGCGATCGGAGCTTCGAGCGCGCTCTGTCGAGTTCGGTCGGATCATCATACATGGCCTGATATCTTGAGATGGTCAGTTTGGCGAGCTGATCGTACATCTTGGAGTAGAGGCGAGCGTTGAAGTTCATGACACTGAACCCTGCGCGGGACAAGTTCATCTGTCGGATTTCCAGATTGTCTGGATCGTAGGCGCCTTCGGCGAACGTCATGTCGGACGATTCGCTGTCGGACGCGCCCTTGCCTGTTCCGCTGGCGTCGAGCGCGCTGCCCGTGGAGTAGTCGAACGGGGTGCCGTCCTTGCCGCTCCATGCGTTGATGATGAGGCTCGACGTGCGGAACGGGTCAGATCCGACTCCTGCGTAGTTGTAGCCCGCAATGTCCTTGCCGGAGGAAACGGTGTCGCCGTTCTCATCGACGAAGTAGATCGGGTTGCCGTCGACGTCGAGCGGATACCCGTCGGGACCCCACACGTTGTCGGTGATCACTGCAAGACCGTCACGGTCGGTATAGCTGCCCATGCGGGATTCGCGATACCATGCGTTGCCGGTCGTGGCCGTCGGATGCAGGAACAGTTCGGCTCCGGACGCGGCATAATAACGACCGAGTTCCGGATAGAAGTGGCCGTCTCGACAAATGTCGATACCGGCCTTGAGTGGCTTGCCGTCCGAGCCGGTCCACTCGGGCATCTCGAACATGACCGGCGTGCTGCCAGGCAACGACCATGCGGTTTCCTCGGATCCGGCGCGATGCATCTTCTGGTAGGAGTCGGCGTGCCCGTCAGGGAACGCTATGGCAGCGGAATTGTAGACCTTCCGCACGCCGTCGCTGTCAGTGATGAGACTCTCGGTGATTTCAGCTTGGGAGGCCGCCATCTTGTATGCTGCGGAGTCTAGGTCGCTTGAGGAAACGTAGCCGGTGAGTGCCGCGACGAAGGCCATGGTGGCGCACAATGCGACGCTGCCCACCGCCGCAACCGCCATGTCGAGCTGTCGTTTGAACCATATGGATTTCGCGGTGACGTTCGCTGCCGCGTCTTTGTTCTCCGTTGTCGTACGGTGCGACGTGGATGTCCCTCTCTTCAACGCGCCATGCTTCCCCAAAATTTCCCCGTTCTGGAAAACATCATAGGAGATAAACGGAATTGTATGACAGTTCGTTTTCCACTTGGCTTCTGAATTCCGAAGAGTATCTAAAGAGTACTCATGCCCGATTCTGCGAGCGCGATCATTTGACGTTTCCTTTGTTGTTGAACACTGTTTTGCCCATATTTCGCTTATGTATGGCAGGTCAGTCCGTCAAAGCAGTAGGTAGGGGGTATGAAAAACCTCATTTTCGCGAAACCGACTGCCATATATAAGCGAGATGCCTCATGTCACATCCCGAAATCTGCCATACATAGGCGAGATACAGCCTGCTTTGCTCAGCACAAGGCCGACAGATCCAGAAAATGCGCACGATGACACGTTTCAAACCATACTTCGCGCAGGATCTTTTTCCGATTTGTTCCCTTGACAGGTCTGACACCTACTGCTTGGGCAGTTCGCGGCGGCGCGCAACGAGTCAACGAACTGTGCACACGCAAAGGCGGGTATGATGACGTTTATTCTTGCTTGGTATCGGCACTTGAAATCCGAAGAACAGTAAGGAGATAATCATGTCCGACATCAATCCGTCAGCAACCACGGCAGCACAGGACTCCCGCACATCTATACGACTCGAAGCGGGACTAACGGCCCCGGACTTTACACTTCCCAGCGACAACGGCGATAGCGTCACGCTCTCTGCATTGCGTGGCCAGAATATCATCCTGTACTTCTACCCTGCCGCGATGACTCCCGGCTGCACCACCGAGGCCTGCGACTTCCGAGACAACCTCGAACAACTGCGCTCCCGCGGATTTACCGTGCTCGGCGTATCGAAGGATCCGTTGGACAAGCTCGTCCGATTCCGCGGGCGCAATCATTTGACGTTCCCGTTGTTGTCGGACGCCGATCTGACTGTGCATCGTTTGTATGGTGCGTATGGTGAGAAGAAATTGTACGGCAAGGTCTATGAGGGTGTAATTCGTTCGACTTTCGTGATCGATGGTGATGGGGTGATTCGTATCGCCCGGTACAACGTGCGCGCGAAGGGTCATGTTGATTCTTTGCTGCGGGCGCTCGACAAGCTTGATGGTTCCGTTTTCTAGTTTGGAATGCGATGCCGCTTTGTTTATAGATCAGCTTTTTCATGCGAATGACGCAAGCAGCGTCAGTAGCGGGTAGATGCCGAATTCCTGATAGCGGTCGTGCAGTGTGCCGATGTCTTCGAATATGGTCTCTTCGACAAGCCTTTCGAAGGTCTCGTAACGGCGCGGGGCACGGCCTCGTAAGAGAAGAGGAGAAGCGCGATGAGACTCAGACTTCCAACAATAAATCATCGTCTTCCGACATGTCAGTCCACGGCTCGCGTGTGCGGTTTGCTTGATCGTGTTGGCGATGCGTTGGCTGAGGAGCGTGAACGTTTGGAGTTGAAGGCGATTGAAATGTTGAAGGAGCCGAAACGTCTTGTGCAGCCGGAGCCGGTGGATCATGCTTGGTGGGATGATGGTTCCGGCGTATACAGCGTTGGCTGATAGGTCCGGTAAGCTAGTGTGTATCCAGCGGAAAGGGACGTGCCATGGTAATGCGGCGCAATAATGAGCAGACGGTTGCGGGAAGGCATCGCATGATGAGGCGTGCCGACCGTGAGGTGGCCGATCCGCAGCAGGTCGAGGCGATTATCGCAACATGCAAGATCGTGAGTCTTGCGTACACCGATGCGGAGGGCATCACCATCGTGCCGTTGAATTTCGGATACGTGTTCGACACGGAATCCAATCATCTCACCTTGTATTTCCATGGTTCTGCGACCGGACGTAAGATGGACGCTGTCAAGGCCGCGGGCAACGCGCTTCCTGTAGCATTCGAAATGGCGACTGACTGCGAGGTGGTCGAGGGGCGCACGCTGTGCAATTGGGGCGAGGCGTTCAAGTCGATCGTTGGCAATGGTACCGCGTCCATCATCGACAATCTTGACGAGGCGCGCCAGGGGCTCGCACTGCTGATGAAACAGCAGGCCGGCATGGAACATGTGGAGTTCACCGACCAGCAGGTACGCGCCGTCACCGTATGGAAGGTGGAAGCGGACTACTTCACCGCCAAAGTGCGCGAAAAGCCCCAGCCGCATATGCACTGAAACCCCGAGGCGGTGGTGCTATCATCCCCGGCAAAAGGGCTAATCTGGTAATGGTAAATCCCAACCGTCAGTTTGTTGTCGATGCGAATGCGTTGTTGGGACGCAATCCCATTAGTGCGTTCGATGGTGTCAAACTAGATGGCGTGATTTCCTGCACGATCATTGGCGGCAGACCGTAGATTTCGACATGCCCGGCAATCCGGCGAATTTGATCAGTCGCCCATGATTGTTCATGGATGGTCGCGCCGCAAACGACGTGTTGAACGACGGCATCGCCATAGCACGAGAATGTCACCATAATCCCGATACAGATGGCCCGCATGTGGTCACCGGTCCGATTGCCGTACCGAAAGCCACCCAGGTGGTCTGCTGGCAATCACTCCGACCACGTTGGCGCCGCGCTTCCCTACGGTGTGATCTCCACCCGCCACGCGCGTGGAGTGCTGGCAGGATCCGAGGATTTCGACGTTCACGGTCTGATTGATCTCGCCAAAGAACTCTATAAGGGAATGGAATAACAGATGGTTTCCTCAACAATCGTGCAGCAAGATAGCAACACCACCCAGGCGACGGATCGCACCAAAAGGGACGCTCTCTCCTTCGGCGCGAAGCAAATCGCAATCATGACTGAAGTGGGACTCATCGCCGGTTCCCTACATTGCCTACGTTGACGACCATGCCGTTGGCGCGGCTGATCTACCTGTGTTTCCGCCGTATCATCCATCCGACTCGCGCATAACCGTCCATACGGGAATCCGCGAACGCAAGTAAATGTCGCTTCCATCAATCGCCGACCGCAAGAGACGTTCATGGAGCGGCGGATTCCCTTATATTCCGACAAAACCCGTACTGTTATGCGACACGCAATAACAGTACGGGTTTTCTGTGTTACTGTTATATATAACAGCTGAACAGTTTGCATCTAACTGTTCAGCTGGGAGATATATCACCTACGGAATATACAGAAAAAGAGGCACAGATTGAAGCTGATCATCTCATCCGTGTCCGGAGAACCGATTTACGAACAGATCAAGAGCCAAATCAGGTCCGTGATCATGTCGGGTGAGCTTACGGCAGGCGAGGCGCTTCCCTCACTGCGCAAGCTCGCCAAGGAACTGCGCGTCAGCGTGCTCACCGTGACCAGAGCGTATAACGAACTGGCCGACGAGGGGCTCGTGGAGAATGTACAGGGCAAAGGCACATTCGTGATGGAACGAGGCAACGAACTCATGAAGGAACGTGCGCGTGAACGCATCATGGACAAGCTCCGTGAAGTTTCCATCGAGGCCAAAGCCGCCGACATCAACCTGCTTGATCTGCTTGGCATGTTCGAGAAAGCGTACAGGGAACAATCATGAACGATTCCTCACTCCCCCAAGGAACACGGCCAACCTTGGCCTTGAGCGTAACCGGATTGACGAAGCATTATGATTCCGGCTTCACATTGGATGACGTGACCTTCGACCTGCCGTCCGGCTACATCATGGGTCTGGTCGGTCCGAACGGAGCCGGCAAATCCACGTTGATCAAACTGATCCTCAATATGACCACGCGAGACGCGGGACGAATCGAAGTGCTCGGCCTTGACGCGATGGCCGATGAGGAGCGGGCCAAAGAGCAGCTGGGCGTAGTGCTCGACAGCAGCTATTTCATCGAATACATGACGGTCGACGCGGTGGAACGGACAAGCAGCCCAATGTACCCGCTGTGGGACCACAATCTGTTCGACGCATACCTCAGACGGTTCGGACTCGGACGGAACAAGAAGATCAAGGACCTGTCGCGCGGCATGCAGATGAAGCTCATGCTCGCCGTGGCGTTGAGCCACGATGCGAAACTGCTGATTCTCGACGAGCCGACCAGCGGTCTGGACGTACTGTCCCGCGACGAGCTCATGGACATCCTGTCCGATTATGTTGCGGATGGCGAACACAGCGTAATCTTCTCCACGCATATCACCGCCGATTTGGAGCGTTGCGCGGATTTCCTCACGTATATCACGCACGGCATGCTGTATTACAGCGGGCCGAAAGACGAGTTCGAAGACGCGTTCCGTCTGGTCAAGGGCGGGCCGGATGAGCTTACGGATGGTCTACAGCGGGCAATGGTCGGCATCCGCACATACGCAACTGGCTTCGACGCGTTGGTCCGCACGCAGGACATCCCACACATCGGCGGCACCGACGGTCTCCTGACACAGCACGCTTCGATTGAGGATGTGATCAGACTGACCAACACCGCGGAACATACGGCAATCGGCAATACCAACAAAGGAGACGTACGATGAACACGACAGCGAACGCGAACGCCATGACCGCCATCCTTAGGCAGATTTCCTTGGACTGGAACCGCACCATCAGCTACGGGCGGTCGTACCTAGCCATCTTCTTCGCGTACGCTCCAGGTGTTACATGCCTGATGGCGGCCACAGGGTCCACTCTCGACAGCGTTGCGGGAGCCGTCATCGGCGGGGTGGCCTCCGGCTTCCTGATGCTTAATATCACCCTGTTCTCCTATGAACAAATGAACAACCATCATTGGATGAACGGCATCGTGCCCATCAACCGCAACCACCAGATCCTCGGACGATTCGCATTCCTTATCGTCTGCGATCTGGTGGCGGGATTGGAAGTGGCCGTCAGTATCGCCTGCGCCAGCATCATCATGCACGAGCCAGTTAAAGTGACGGATGCGATCGGTTTCGCCGCGATGACCGTGCTGACCCTCGCGCTACTCAACACCATCGTGCAGCCGTTCCTGTACCGGTTCTCCCCTTATCGTGCCATGGCCGCCATTATTCTGAGCATCGGCGTGATCGTGGGCACGGTCATCGGACTGCGCAAGGCATTGCCGGAATTCGAAAAGACCGTCGAACAGCTGGCCGAGGCGATCAGCCGGCACCAAGCCATTGCATTAGCAGCATTCTTGATCATCGACGTACTCGCCTTGGCGTTCTCCAGCAAGATATCGCTGCATATTTACGGTAGCAAGGACATCTGAACCGAGCCAACCGGTAGACTCTTATGGAGAACGGATTTGGGGTCTTCCGAATCAACGGAAAGCCCCAAATGCATATATCCCCGTACGACACCGGTTCCTACAATACGGCAGGCGCGTCGTGGAAGTCGAACATGACACCATCCGCCAGAGCGCAAATCGCCGACCAATCAGCATCGGACGAATCGTCATGCATGGCCCACACCCGCATGCCGACGGACTTGGCCGAGCGCATGCCGACGAGCAGATCCTCGAATACGGTGCAGTCGGTCGGCTCGATACCGAGCCTCGACGCGGCCAGCAGGTACACGTCCGGCCTGTCCTTGCCGATATCGCCCGCATCGTCGACACTGACCACCTCGTCGAAATAATCGAAAATGCCGACATGCCTCATAGCCGGCTCTCGCAACATCGGTGGCAATGATGTAGCCACGGCCAGTTTCGCGCCGCTCGCCTTCAACGATTCCAGATATTCGCGCGCATACGGTTTGGCTTCAACCACCGTGGCGTACATGACACGTGCCATATGGTCCCACTCCTCCATCAACGCTTCGGGAGTGTCCGACAGGCCGAATCGTGCGATTGTGTATTCGGCGATCTGGCGGAATTGCATGGCCGCGACCTTCTGCATGTAGTCGTCCGGCACCTCGATGCCGCGTTTGGCAAGGAAGTCGACGTCCACCTGATCCCACACGCCCATGGAGTCGAGTAGCGTGCCGTCAAGGTCGAAGATGGCGCCTTTGCCTTGGTTCGCCTTGGTTTCCTGTGTCATATCGGCTCCTTTGTTTTGCAATTACCGCTTTTGCGATTTGCGATTACTTTTTACGATTGAATCCGCCGTCAGTCAAGCACCGACGATTTGAGCAGTTCCTCGGCATGTTCCAGAGATGTTTCGCTTTCGCTGCCGGACAGCATGCGGGCGATTTCGTGCACGCGCTCATCCCCGCGCACCTGGCTGATGGTGGTGGCGATGGAACCATCCTTGGTTTCGCCTTTGGCAACCACATACTGTTCGTCCGCCCAGGAGGCGACCTGCGGCAGGTGCGTGACGACCAGAACCTGCGCGGATTGGGCGAGTTTGGCCAAGCGGGCACCCAGCTCCACAGCGGCCTTGCCACCCACGCCGGCGTCGACCTCATCGAAGATGAACGTCATCGGCGGCACGGTTCCGCCGGCCACGACATGCTTTTCAGCGGCCACCAATTCGAGCGCGAGCATCAGACGGCTCAGCTCGCCGCCGGATGCGCTTTTGCCCATCGGCAGTTGCGGGGAGCCGGGGAACGGGGTGAAGAGGAATTCGATGTCGTCCGCTCCGGTGGCGTCCAACTGTTCGCGTTCCGCCACGCGGATCTCAAGTTTCGAAGTGCCCATGGCCAGCGAATCAAGTTCCGCGGTGACTTTGGACGCGAGTTCCTTCGCCGCGGCTCTACGCCGTTTGCTCACAGTCTGCGCGGCTTTTTTCGCAGCCTCAAGCAGTTGGGCGCGTTCGGCTTCCAGCCGTTCGACCTTTTCCGGCGAGGCGTCCAAATCCTCCAAATCGTATACGGCCTTGTCCCTCCACGTGATCACGTCGGACAATTCCGGCCCCCACCGGCGGGTCAGCTCGTCCAACTCGTGGATGCGCCCGTTGATGGCATCCAGATCCTCCACGCTCGCCTCATTGTCCACTTCGCCGGACAGGCTGAACACCACGTCGGACAAATCGGTGCTGATGGAGTCGAGCCGGTCGGCGAGTTCGGAGAACACGCCTTCCACGTGAATGGCGCGCAATGCCTGCGAGGCACGGTCGATCAAATCGGCGGCGCTGGCCGATTCAACGTCATCCGCCACCTGCGAGGCGTCCAACGCACCCAATGCGCGGGTCACGCCTTCGGCGATTTCGGCGGCGTTTTCGATGCGGTCGCGGCGTGCGCGCAATTCGTCCATCTCCCCCGGCTGCGGGTCGACCCGGTTGATGCGTTCGATTGACTCACGCAGGTAATCCGCCTGCTGGCGCATGGACGATTCCTGGCTGCTGAGCCTTTCCAAACGCTCGTCCATTGCGCGCAGCGCGTTCCACGTCTTGCCGTAGGCGGCCAACGCCACTTCATCCCCCGCGTAGCGGTCCAGGAATTCACGCTGCCGCGAAACGGTCGCGATACGTAACTGGTCGGCCTGGCCGTGGATCGTCACCAATTCGGCGGCGACGGAGGCGAGTACGGAACGCGGTACGCTACGTCCCGACAGCATGCTGCGGGATCGTCCGGAAGCGGGCACTTTGCGCGACAGGAACAGTTCGCCGTCCTCTGGCTCGAAACCCGCCTCCCGTGCCGCGGCCACCGCGGCCGGCGACGAGGCGACTTCGAACACGCCCTGCGCCCACGCCTCCTGAGCGCCGACGGAAACACGGCCTCCATCGGAGGGACCGCCGGAAATCAGTCGGATCGCACTGAGCAGCATCGATTTGCCGGCTCCCGTCTCGCCGGTGATCGCCGTCATACCGCCGGCAGGGGCGATCAGCGCGGAACGGATCGGACCGAGATTGTGGATCTCAAGCTCTTCCAGCATGCCCTGTCACTTCCCGCTTTCCGGTTTGCCGGTTCTAGGGAACGATTGCCCATGATGCGTGCCGCCGGTCTTGCGCGCCTGCTCGCGCCAGCCGACGACAGGCAAATCAAATTTGGTGACGAGCCGGTTCGTGAACGGCACGCCAGACAAACGAGCCAATCGCAAAGTGCATTTCGATTCACGCACTTCGACACGTGTGCCTTTGGGCAGTGCGCGTTGACGACGGCCGTCGCAGCAGATCCAGCCATCCGACGTGGAATCCTCGAGAATGTCGATGGCGAACGTGGAGCCGGAACCGATGATGAGCGGACGTGCGAACAACGCATGCGCCGCCAACGGCACCAATTGCAAGGCTTTCACATTCGGCCACATGATCGGCCCGCCCGCGGAAAACGCGTAGGCGGTGGAACCGGTCGGCGTGGATACGATCACGCCATCGCAACCGAATGAGCTCATCTCCACGTCGTCGACACGGATGGACAATTCCACCATCTTGCCACGGTCCGCACGTTCCAAAGTGATGTCGTTCAACGCCCAGTCCTCGATGGGTTCCGTCGCGCCCGGCAGCCATACGTCGACGTGGGCGATCATACGTTCGTCGATGGAATAGTCGTGGTCGGCGATCCGACGGATCGCCTCGCTCATCTGGAAGCTTTCAAATTCGGCAAGAAAGCCGACATGCCCTAGGTTCACGCCGAGGATGGGCACTTCAGTGCAATGAACCAGTTCGGCCGCGCGCAGAATGGTACCGTCCCCGCCAAGCACGACCACGATTTCCGTGTTTTTCGGCACTACTGGCGTCTTGCTGCCGAAATCGGGCGCTTCGATATTGTCGATGATCGTCACTTCGAAATCGGCGCGCCGCAGCTGTTCGACGGCTTCTTCGACCACCGTGCCGCTTTCACGCAGACGTGTATGCGTCACTACCACCGCATGCCGGGTACCGTGCATCGCAAGCCCTTTCCGAGAACTCTCGTACATACCACGTCCTCGACGGACGCCGATGCCTACCATTGTAATCGAACAAATGAACGAATGGCGGTAGCGGGTGTCCGGACACGCCGCAGACGTTTCCGTTCGTTCACGAGCCACGTACATCCCACCCGCAAAACCTGTTCGTCGTTTTCCCACGAATCCGCCGAACAGGCCGAATGGTATGTCTCTGCACCGTTCGTCACACTACCGTCTACAATAGCTCAAGGAAACGAAGACCGTTTATACAGACAAGGAGCGAGGAACAGCATGTCCAACCTCGTCTTCGACGAGTCCTCCTCCAATCGCGAGGCCTCACATGGCTATGCCTGGTGGTTCTCCGGGGACACGTTCGAGAAGGCCATGGCGGAGGAGCGCAAGCCGCGCAAGCGCAGCCTAATGCACAGACTCACCACACATCCCGGACGTCTGACCATCCTGTACTTCATGATGTTGGGCGCATTGTCCACGCTGCTCCTGCTCACGCCCACCGCCACGCCGAAAGGCGAGCAAACGACATTCACCACCGCGTTCTTCACCGCGATCTCCGCGATTTCGACGTGTGGCATCTCCATCGTCAATTCGACGACGCATTGGTCCGCTTTCGGCCAGGCCGTGCTCATCTTCTCCGTGCAGATGGGCGGCTTGGGTGTCATGACGTTCGCTTCACTCATCGCCTTGGCCGTGAACCACCATCTCAAGGCCACGCAAAAGCTGCTGACGGCCAACGAGCTGGGCACCACGAAACTCGGCGAGATCAAGGGCGTGCTCACCGTGGTCATCGCCACCGCGTTCACCATCGAAGGCATCACGTTCGTGGCGCTGTTCCCCGGCCTGTACAAAGTCAATCATGGCAATGTGCGGCACACGCTGTGGGAATCGTTGTTCTTCGCGGTCATGGCATACAACAACGCCGGCTTCACCCCTGACGGCGCCGGCCTGCATGTCAACAATTGGGCTGTTGGCCTGCCTATCCTCGTCAGCGCGTTCTGCGGCACGCTCGGCTTTCCCGTCCTGCTTAACCTCATGCGCTCATGGCGCAACCATCGTCCGCCGAAGCGTTGGAGCCTGCATACCAAGCTCACGCTGACCACCACGTTCTGCATCGTGCTCGCCTCGTTCACCTGGTTCCTCCTCATGGAATGGAACAACAAACTGCTGTTCGCCACCGAAGGCGTGGAACCGCGGTTGTGGCATGCGATGGTGGCGGCCGTCATGCCCCGCAGCTCCGGCTTCGACCTGTCATGGATGCCGGGCGTGAGCGACGCGACGAAGGTGTTCCTGTCCATCGTCATGTTCATCGGCGGCGGCAGCACTTCGACCGCAGGCGGCATCCGCGTCACCACATTCGCCGTGATTCTGTTGACCTGCCGCGCCGCGTTCACCGGACGCCATGACGTCAACGCATTCCATCGTCGCATCCATTCGCAAGCCGTCATGACGGCCGTGGCCGTCACCACCTCATGTCTGGCACTCGTCACCATAGTGTCCATGACATTGATGGCCATCACCGGATGCTCGCTGAGCAACGCGCTGTTCGACACCTGCTCGGCGTTCGGTCTGGGAGGCTATTCGGTCGGCGTGGCCAGCGCTTCTAGTCCAGCGGTCCTGTACATTCTCGCCGCGACCATGTTCATCGGCAGGCTCGGTCCGCTCACCATCGCCTACGCGATCTCCAGGCCGCGCAATGTGGAGCCGGTCCGCTACCCCACCGAGCAGATCGTGGTCGGCTGAGCGGATTCGTCGATACGGTTTCTATACCCGCAACTTCCTATACTTGAATCCGGAACAGAACATCGAAAGGTACGCGAACAATCATGGCTAACAACACCAGAAGCGTTCTTGTGGTAGGACTCGGCCGTTTCGGCAGTTCCGTAGCCACCACATTGGATACGATGGGACAGGATGTGCTCGCCGTCGACAAGGACGGCGAACTGGTGAACCGCTGGTCGTCGCAGATCCCCACCGTGCAGGCCGACATGACCGACGTGATGGCGTTGGAGCAGATCAACGCCTCCGATTTCGACACGGCGGTCGTAGCCATCGGCGACAGCGTCGAAGCGTCCGTCATCACCGCCGGCAATCTGCTGGACGCGGGCATCTCCGACATTTGGGCGAAGTCGGTGTCCAAGGAGCATGCGCGCATTCTGCAGCGTATCGGCGCACGGCACATCATCAACGCGGAGACCGATGCCGGCAAACGCGTAGGGCACTTGGTGTCCGGCAACTATCTGGACTACATCGAGCTTGAAGGCGCGTACAGCGTGGTGAAGATCCACACTCCCCCGCATGTCGTCGGTTACTCCATCGAGGATGCGCGCGTACATGAACGGTTCGGCATCACCGTGGTCGGTGTCAAATCGCCGGGCAAGGAATTCGAATACGGTTCGAAAGAGCTGATTATGCACCGTAACGACGAGCTCATCATCATGGGCAAGCAGGATCAGATCGACAAGTTTTTGAGGGGCTAGGCCCACGGAACATGCAAAAGGCCGGCGGTCCATATGGGATTTTTCATATGGGCCGCCGGCCTTTCATTTTTACGCTATCGATTGGCGGAGAACGGTTTACGCCACTGCATACAGCAGATACTCGATGTTGCCGTGCGTGCCTTCGATCGGTGAGACCGCCGTGGCGCGTACATCCAGTCCGTTGGCTTTCGCGCAGGCGGTGACGGTGTCGAGCGCCTGTTTGCGTAAGGTTTCGCTTTCCACGATGCCGTTTTTGCCGAGGTTGCCTTTGCCGACTTCGAACTGCGGTTTGACCAGCAGCACGACGTGTGCGCCGGGCGCGGCGATGCGCGCGATGACGGGAATCACGTATGTCAACGAGATGAATGACACGTCGGATACGATCATGCTTGGCCGGTACGGCAGATCATCCGCTTCGACGTCGCGGATGTTGACGCCGCTCATTTCGATGATGCGCTCGTTGCCTGCGATGCGCGGGTCAAGCTGGCCGTGCCCCACGTCGAGCGCGATCACATGCGCGGCACCGCGTCGCAGAAGCACGTCGCAGAAACCGCCGGTGGACGCGCCGATGTCGAGGCAATCGAATCCTTCCGCGGAACGCAGGCCCGTCTGGGAGAACATGTCGAACGCGCCGACCAACTTGTAGGCTCCACGGGAGACGTAATCGTCTCCCAGATCGGCATCAAGCGTGTCGGCGGCCGTGACTTTGAGCGACGCTTTGGATGCGACGATGCCGTTCACCCGGACCTTGCCGGATTCGATCAGCCGTTGTGCTTTGGAGCGGCTGTCCGTGACGCCACGCTCCACCAGCGCGATGTCGAGTCGGACGACGGCACCGGAATCGTCATTCATGTTGCGCATACGCACGTGCGGCAATCAGGCGATTCGGAATTCCGGCACGATCATGCCGTCGACGCTGTGTCCGCGATCCGCCGCATCCCACATGGCGGCGCAGGCCGCACGAAGACCGTCGACGCTGGTGATGTCGGTGACGTAAAGACGATCGCCGTCGACGCACGCCTGCACGTCGCGGCAGCTCCAAGCGCCAGCCTCATGCACGACTTCGGGGGCCGGCTCGTTAAGTCCGGTCAGGTCCTTGGCGATGTAGGTCGGACGCAGATGCTCCGGAGCGAACATCAGCTCATGCGGATTGGTGACGCCGGTCAGCACGGCCAGGGAATCATAGCCGCCACGATTGCCGGCTTCGATATCGGTATCGAGACGGTCACCGATGGCGAGGCATGCTTCCTTGGCCACTGGTTCGGCACCATCATGCGCGGCAAGCAGTCGGGCTTCGTCATACATGGCGGATTCCGGCTTGCCTGCGGACGAAACCGGTTCCACACCAGTGGCGTTGATGACGGCCATGATCATGGAACCGCAACCGGGGGCGATGCCCAGCTCACGCGGAATGGTCAGGTCGCGGTTGGTCACGAAATACGTGGCGCCCTGTTCTACGGCGTAGGCGATTTGCGCCATCTGGTTCCAAGACATGTCCGGGTACCAGCCTTGGATGGCCGCGACCGGCTTGTCTTCGGCGGAATCAACCACTTCAAGACCCTGCTTGGCGACTTCCTCACGCAGATGCTGTGCTCCGAGCACAAACACTTTCGCACCTTGCGGCACCGCACGGGCCACCATACGGGCAGCCACCACGGACGAGGTGATGACCTGCCATGGTTCGACGTCAAGGTCGAAGCCCTTAAGCTGGTCGGCCACCACGGATTGCAGTCGGGAGGAATTGTTGGTGGTGTATTCCACCGTCATGCCGAGGCCTTCGGCCTTGCGGATGCTCTCTGCAGCATGTTCCACCGGATTCTTGCCACGGTAGACCACGCCGTCAAGATCAAGCAGCGCCAGCTGGTAGGCTTCGCTCAGCGGACGGGTTGTGGATTTCAGCATTGTTTTGCCGCACCTCACTCGTTGTCGGAATCGGCTGCGGATTCGACCTCATCCTCAGTCTGGTCGTCTTCGGAGTCGCCCGCGTTTTCGCCGTCACCGGCAGGCTCGTCGTCGGACTCGGCGCCTTCCTTGGCCGCTTCGGCATCAAGCTGGGTCTCATCGTTGGTCTCGCCGTTCTCGTCGACGGCCTCGGAATCGTCCTCATCCTCGTCTTCCGGCGCATACTGGGCGTCATCTTCGGAAATGCCGAGCTTGTCCATAAGCTCGTCGTTCAATTCCTGCATGTCGTATTCGATGACCAGATCGTCGGAGGTCTCGTCCTCTTCGGCATCGGCGTACTGCAGCTCAAGCTTGTCAAGCAGCTGGTCGAGGGCCACGGCCTCATCGGAGCGTCCGGCCTGCTCGAGGAAGTACTGTTCGGCCTGCACCGCACGCATGCGGTATTCGCCGGCCAGACCCTTGGAACGGCCCAGCGTATGCACGATCTCAATGGCCTTATCCCACAGCTCGAGGTCGCCCAGCGCGCCCGCGTACACGAGGAACATCTCGGCCTTGGATTCGCCGCGCAGATACTTCGCGTCATCGCTCATGGCGGTTTCGATGGCCTTCTTCGGCTCGCCCATACCACGCTCGCAGTCGGCGATGAACGGCAGATAGTCAAGGAAACCGTTCATGCGGAACGCGGTGCGGAACTCACGCAGGGCCAGTTTGTAATCGCCCTGACGGTAGGCCACGAACGCAAGGGTCTCACGCGCGAAATCAATACGGGAAGCCTGATGCGCCACCCACTTGGCATGTTCGAGCGCCAGCTCCGGATCCCTTTCCTCAAGCGTGTAGGCGGCAAGGATGTGCAGGCCGATGTTCTCCGCATGTTCCTTGGACAGGCCACGCAGACGCTCACGGTCATCAGTGGACAGCATGCTCCACTCGATGCCCTTCGGCATCTTCGGCTCGCCCGGGCGACGATGCGTGTACGGGTTTTGCGACGGGAAGCTCATCGTGCCGTCGGAATTGCGACGCGGCTTCGACAGATACTCGCCACGCTTCGCCTCGCGGTACTCCATCTTCTCTTCACGGGTGAATTCGCGGCGCTCCTCGCCTTCCGGACGCTGATCGCGATCCTTGTGGAAATCACGACGCTGGTTGTCACGGCGGAAATCCCTGCGATCGCCGTCACGACGATCATCACGACGGAAATTACGACGCTCGCCATCACGGCGCTCCCCGCGGCGGTCATCGCGGCGGAAGTCCCTGCGATCGCCGTCCTTGTGGAAGTTGCGGCCGCCACGACGCTCACCATCGTCACGGCGGAAGTCACGACGGTCACCGTCATGACGGAAATTGCGACGCTCGCCATCGCGACGGTCATCATGGCGGAAACCGGAACGCTCGCCATCACGCTGGTAGCGCGGATTGTCGCCGCGATTGCCGCGATAGCCGCCGCGGCGGTCGTCACGACGCTCGCCATCGCGGTTGAACTTGCGCGGACCGTTGTGGAAACGACGCTCCTGGCCTTCGCTTTCGCCGTCGCGATGGAAATCGCGGTCGCCACGACGGTATCCGCCGCCATTGCCCTTGCGATATCCGCCCTTACGGTCATCGTTGTGGAAGCCGCCGGACTTGTGTCCGTAGGACTTGCCGCCGTTGCCGCGCGGCTTGAATCCCTTGCCACCGCGGTTACCCGGCCTGCCCGAGCCGTAGGACTTGTGGTTGCCGTAGGATTTGCCGCGCGATCCGCGCTGTTCTTCTGCCATGCTGTTCCTTATTGGTCTTGAGATACTTGCGATTATTTACTTACGATTGCCTATGCGTCTCACGCCTGTTCGACGACGCCGAGCGCCTTCTTGCCGCGGCGGATGAGCACGAAACGACCATGCAGGAAGTCACCTTCCTGCAACGTCTGTTCCTCATCCTCCACGCGCGTGTTGTTGAGGTACACGCCACCGGACTTGATGGTCTTGCGCGCCTCGGAAATCGACTTGAACAGGCCTGCCTTCATACCAGCCTCGGCCACACGGTCGCCGGCTGCGACCTTGGCGAATTCCCCATCGACCTTCATGCCGTCGATAGCGGCCTCAAGCGTGGACTCGTCGATGTCCGCCAGATCGCCGCCACGTCCGAACAACGCGCCGGCAGCTTCGATGGCCTGGCGAGTGGCTTCCTCGCCATGCACGAAGCTGGTGACCTCCCATGCGAGGGTGCGCTGCGCCTCACGCGCGCCCGGATTGGTCTTGCTTCCCTCGATAAGCCGTTCGATTTCGGCCTTTGGCAGGAAGGTGAACGCCTTGAGCAGGTTCTCCATCTCGCTGTCGGGACGGTTGAACCAGAACTGGTAGAACTTGTAGGGGCTGAGCATCGTGCCATCCAACCAGACGGCGTTGCCTTCGGACTTGCCGAACTTCTTGCCCTGCGCGTCGGTGATGATCGGGCTGGTGAACACGTTCACGTCCACGCCGCGCACCTTGTGGATCAGATCCAGACCGGAGGTGAGGTTGCCCCACTGGTCGGAGCCGCCGATCTCCAGCACGCAATGGTACTCGTCGAACAGGTGCAGGAAGTCGTTGCCCTGCAGCACTTGGTAGCTGAACTCGGTGAAGGAGATGCCTTCCTCGGAGTTGAGGCGACGGGCCACGGTGTCCTTGGCGAGCATGGTGCCCATACGGAAATTCTTGCCGACGTCACGCAGGAAGTCGATGACGTTCATCGAAGCGGTCCAATCGTAGTTGGACACGAAACGTACCGGATTGCTGCCTTCGGTCTCGAGGATGCCGCCGATCTGCTTCTTCAGACGATCGGCCCAGCCGGCCACGACGTCCTTCGGGTTGAGCGTACGTTCGCCCGACTGGCGCGGATCTCCGATCAGGCCGGTGGCGCCGCCGACCAACGCGATCGGATGGTGTCCTGCGGCCTGCAGGTGGCGCATGTTGATGAGCTGAACGAGGTTGCCGATGTGCAGGGAGGCGGCGGTCGGATCGAAGCCGCAATAATAGGTGATGGGCTCTCCGTTCAACGCTTCGGCGAGTCGATCCCTGTCAGTGGACTGGGAAATCAACCCGCGCCATTCCAGTTCATCGAGGACGGAATCGAAACCGGCCTCCTTGAAATCGATGACGTGAGCCATAACTGTGCTTTCTCCCTATCGAATTGTGGACATTACCGCGTTTTACGCACCCTACAGTTTCGCAGAAGACACAGACAGCCGCGTGTGCCGTTTTCCATGTTTTTATCAAAGCGATCACGGAACATGCCGGTTAAAATCGAAAACGGAATCTCATTGACGAGAAGAAGGGAGGCCTGCATGGATCGCAAAGGCATGAAGGCCAATGCAAGGAAAGCCTATAAGAGACACTATTGGATGATAGTCGTCATTTGCCTGTTCGCTTCGGTGTTCGGTTTCGCCTACAGTTCGTCGACATGGTCGGTGAACGCCAGTTCCCCGTCCGCAACCGTGCAGGAGGATGGCACAGCGCAATCCGACAACGTGTCGAAAGTGTTGGAGAACCTGCTTGTCGGCGATGAAAGCCAGGCACGCAGGCAAGTGGAGCACAATCAGGAGCAGATCGTGCAAAACGACACCAATGCCATGATGGGGCGTAAACGCGGCGTGTTCGCGTCTCTGCTCAACTCGTTCTCATCGGGTTCGGTCATTCTGTCGATGGCCGATGCGGCCAATTCCATCGTGCATAATGACGGCGTCGCCGTGGCCGTACCAATCGTCGTATCCCTGGCCGTTTACCTTTTCGTATGGCTGTTCGTCCAGCAGACATACCGGGTGGTCATGATGCGCATGCTGCTTGAGGGGCGGACCTACGACAAACTTCCCGTGAGCCGTTTTCTCTACCCGATCACCACGCGCAAATGGTTGTCGATGGCGAAGGTGATGCTGCTCGAGAACGTGTTCCTGTTCCTGTGGACGTTCACCATCATCGGCGCGTTCATCAAACCGTATTCCTACCGTATGGTGCCCTACATCGTCGCCGAAAATCCGAATATCGGGGCACGGGAGGCCATCAGCCTGTCCAGGCGCATGATGAAGGGTCACAAGTGGGAGTGTTTCGTGGCCGACCTGTCGTTCCTTGGCTGGTGGCTGCTCAATCTGTTCACGCTCGGCTTGAGCGGCATCTTCTATTCCAACGGCTATAACGCGGCGTTTTTCGTCGAATATTACGTGCATGTGCGCGGATTGTCCAAGGATTCGGGATTGGAGGGAAGCGAGCTGCTCAGCGACGAATACCTGTACAGCAAGGCCTCCGCTGAGACATTGCATGCCGCGTATGGTGATGTTGCCGAAACGGTGGAGCAGTTGTCCAGCAATCTTGTTCCAGTGGACAAGCCAAACGGTTTCGTCGGGTTCCTGTCCGAATGGTTGGGCGTGCGTATCCTGCATGCGCGGTCGGTGACCAAGTATGAGGAGTATCGCGAGCAACTGCACCAGATCGATACCGGCAGGGAGATTCTGGACGGCGCTATCTATCCTGGTCGTCTGGCTCCGGCGCCGATGGCGTTCCGGTTCCGCGAATCCCGCACCGTCAGCTCCGATCGCAGCTATTCGTTGGTCAATCTGGTCATGATGTTCTTCATCTTCTGTTTCGTGGGATGGGTATGGGAGGTGAGCCTCGCCTTCATTTCCGAAGGAACGTTCATGAATCGTGGCACGCTGCATGGGCCATGGCTGCCGATCTATGGCACCGGCGGAGTGATTATCCTTATTCTGCTGAAGAAGTTGAGGAAGAAGCCCTTGTTCGAGTTCCTGGCCGCCATGGTCTTGTGTGGCGGGTTGGAGTACTTCTCGTCCTGGTATCTGGAGAAGACCCACGGAGGACAACGCTGGTGGGATTACACCGGTTATTTTCTCAATCTCAATGGTCGTATCTGTGCCGAGGGTCTGCTGACGTTTGGTTTGGGCGGTTTGGCGATTGTGTATCTGCTGGCTCCTGCATTGGACAACTTGCTGAGTCGTATCGATACAAGAAAGCTCACCGTTGTGGCCGTCGTGCTTCTGGCGTTCTACTGTGTGGACCAGGCGTATTCGGCGCAGCATCCGAACATTGGTGCCGGCATCACCGATTACAAGGGGTCGGCCACATCGCAAGTGTCGTAGCCCCTATCCGATGTGATGCATAAAGGGATTTTGCCCGTCAGCGTGCGCAACGCAGGTTGGCGGGGCAAATCGTTTTTGGACACATGCTATACGACACGTGTGGCCGGTGGAAACTTACTTTCGGCGCAGCATCTCACGCACGGTTTCCATGATCTTGCTGTATTTGGTGGAGTCCGTGGAACGCATGCGTGGGAAGGAGCGGATCATACGACGTTGCTGCCAATTCAACGCGGAAGAGACAAGCTGACGCATATTGGCGACACGTTCCTGCGACGATTCCGACAAATCATGCATCTTTTCCCGGAACTCCTCTTTGCCCCACTGCCAGGAGTCTCCGGCCTTCTCCGCACGATCCTGCACCGCTTCGCTGAATTTGGCGAGACGCTCGGACAGGCCGACGATGCCCACCACGGTGACGATGGTGTCGATGATAACGACGATGGCGGCGACCGCGCATATCACGTGCACGGCAAGCAGCGGAATCATGGCGGTGAGCCGTTCGACCTGCGGCTGGACCACATCGATGATCAATACTCCGCCGAATCCGAATACGATTGCGCCGAGCAGACAGATGCGGCCTTGGATGTTGAATCGGTAATGGCTGTAATCCCACCATCTGGCGTGGAACAGCTTTTCCATGCCCCAAGAGGTGATGTACTCGAGTATGCTCGCGCCAAATGAGGAGATAAGGAAAATCTCGATGGGATTCGTGAAGTCATGCAACAGCACGATCGCAAGCACCGCGCCGCATCCGTAAATTGGGCACAACGGCCCGTTAAGGAAACCACGGTTGACCCATCGACGTTCCGAAACGGACACGAGAACCGACTCGTACACCCATCCGATAAAGGCGTACAACAGGAACCAAAGGAACAAATATTCGAGTGTGAGCGCCACAGCCATCAGCTCCTGTCCATCGGTTGTCCGGATGCGGGTTTGTCGAAACGATCGAAAGAGAGCGTTTCCTTCGTGGCGCTGATTTTGTCGGCCGCGGTGACAAGGTATCCTTCGATGTACTTCGGCGGATAGGGAGTCAATGGGAACATGTGATGTTCGATGCTGTCCCGTTCGATCTGGTTGAGTTTGAAATCCCGTATGGCGTTGCGCATGGCCGTTTCACCATGTGTGAATCCGTGTAGCCGATGGGTGCCGTTGTCCCAGTCATGCCAATCGTAAAGGAAGTAATCATGGAGCAAAGCGGCGCGAATCAACGAATGTAGATCAACCCTATTCCACAGGTGCAGTCTGTCTGCCAGCCAGACGGACAGACAAGCCACACGAATGGAATGGGCGAATGTGGTGACCACGCCATGCTGGTAGCAGACCCTTTCGATGGCCATGTGGTCATGTTCCAGAATCTCCCGGCCGTGCGCGTAGACCAGCCGTCGTATCTGCGTGCGCGTCAACAGCACCGCTTTTTGCTCCTTGCTTAATAGGGATTACTTGAGCAGGGATTCGGGCGACTTGTATGCGGAACCGTCGGACACGGAGTTGGCGAAGGCGCGTAGCTGCTCGATGGTGGTCTTGGCGGAAACGATCTGTTCGCGCACGCGCAGCGGGGAGGTGCCTCCCTTGCCGTTGCGGGCGGAGACGGAGCCTTCGGTGGACAGCACTTCACGCACCTGCGGGGCCTTGTCCGCCGGCAGGAAGTCCTTGAACACGTTGATGAAGTCCTCGTCGGTCAAATCCCACAGCTCCTGGCCGCGGTCTTCGGCAATCTTGACGCATGCGCCGGAAAGCTCATGCGCGTGACGGAACGGCACACCGTTCTTGACGAGCCATTCGGCGATGTCGGTGGCGAGGGCGAAACCGGTCGGGGCTTCGGCTTCGAGGCGTTCCTTGTCGAAGACCATGGTGGCGACCATGCCGGTGAATGCCGGCAGCAGCACTTCAAGCGTGTCCACTTGGTCGAATACGGCTTCCTTGTCTTCCTGCAGGTCGCGCGCGTAGGCTGTCGGCAGGCCTTTCAAGGTGGCGAGCAGGCCAGTCAGGTCGCCGATGAGTCGTCCGGACTTGCCGCGAGTGAGTTCGGCGATGTCCGGATTCTTCTTCTGCGGCATGATGGACGAGCCGGTGGAGTAGGCGTCATCAAGACGCACGAACGCGAATTCCTGGGTGTTCCAGATGATGATCTCTTCGGACAGGCGGCTCAGATCGACACCGGTCATGGCGGCGATGAAGGCGAATTCGGCGACCAGATCACGGCTGGCGGTGCCGTCGATGGAGTTGGCGGTCACCTTGGAGAAGCCCAGCTCACGGGCCACAGCCACCGGTTCGAGGCCAAGGGTGTTGCCGGCGAGGGCACCGGAGCCGTACGGGCTGGCGTCGATGCGCTTATCCCAATCGGCGAGACGTTCCACGTCACGCAGCAGCGGCCACACGTGGGCCATGAGCTGGTGGGCAAGCAGAACTGGCTGGGCGTGCTGCATATGCGTACGTCCCGGCATGACGGTGCGACCGGCTTTTTCGGACTGCTCGATCAGTGTTGCGGCGAGACCGAGCAGCATTTTGGCGATGATGCGGCTGTGGCGGCGCAGCCACATGCGGATGAGCGCGGCGATCTGATCGTTGCGGGAACGGCCGGCGCGGAGCTTGCCGCCGAGTTCGTCACCTGCGATCTGGAGTAGACCGCGTTCGAGTGCAGTGGCCTCGTCCTCGTCATCCTCGATCGGAGCGAACGCTCCGGAATCCACGCGGCGCTGCAGCTCGTCAAGGGCGTCTTCCATGCGCTGCAGCTCATCGGCGGTCAGCAGTCCGGCGCGGCCCAATGCACGGGCATGGGCACGCGAACCGGCGATATCGTCATCGGCGAGTCGCCAGTCGAATTGGGTGGACTTGCTCAGCCGTGCGAGTTCCGGCGACGGACCAGACTTGAAACGGCCGCCCCACAGGGCAAGATGCTCACCATTAGTAGTGCTCTCGGTCATTGTTTTTCCAAATCTCCTTGCAGATATGACTGAGGGAGAGCTTACCAGTCAGGATGGTCCCGACGGTACGCTCTCCCCCATTATCAAGACGATTCACAACGTGAATCCGGATGATGCTTACTCGACGCTGTTCTCCGGAACCTCGATGCCGTTGCCGAACTTGACGTCGCGGGCTGCGGCCACACGGCTCGGCAGACCATAGATGTCGATGAAGCCGTTGGAGGACTTCTGGTCGAAGCTGTCGCCGGAATCGTAGGTGGCCAGGTTGTAGTCGTACAGCGAGCTGTCGGAGCGACGGCCGGTCACGACGGCGCGGCCACCGTGCAGAACCATGCGAATCTCGCCGGAAACGTACTTCTGGGTGTCTTCGATGAAGGCGTTCAGGGACTGGGTTGCCGGGGAGAACCACTGCGCGTCGTAGACCAGTTCCGCCCAACGCTTGTCGATGTCGCGCTTGATGCGGTGCTGCTCGCGTTCGAGGCAGCAGTTCTCGAGCTCCTGGTGGGCGGTGATCAGCGCCACTGCGCCCGGAGCCTCGTACAGCTCGCGGGACTTGATGCCTACCAGACGATCCTCAATCAAATCGATACGGCCGATGCCCTGCGCGCCTGCACGACGGTTCATCTCTTCGATGGCCTGCAGCGGAGTGACGTCATGACCGTCGATCTTGACCGGGACGCCCTGCTTGAATTCGATGACGACCTCATCCTCGACCGGTGGGAACGCCGGATCGTCGGTGTAGGAATAGCAGTCCTTGGTCGGACCGTTCCACGGATCCTCAAGGAAACCGGTCTCGATGGCACGGCCCCACACGTTCTGGTCGATGGAGAACGGGCTCTTCTCGGTCTGCACGATCGGCAGCTTGTGTTCCTTGGCGAAGGCGATCTCGACGTCGCGGGTCAGAGACAGGTCGCGAATCGGGCTGATGGCCTTCAGCGTCGGGTCGATGGAGGCGATGGAGACCTCGAAACGAACCTGATCGTTGCCCTTGCCGGTGCAGCCGTGGGAAATGGTGTCAGCGCCGAACTGGTGGGCGGCTCGCACAAGATGCTTGGAAATCAGCGGACGGGAGATGGCGGAGACCAGCGGGTACACGCCTTCGTACATGGCGTTGGCCTTCAGGGCCTTCATGCAGTATTCGTTGGCGAATTCATCACGGGCATCGACCACGTAGGCTTCGACCGCACCGCATGCCAGCGCGCGCTGCTTGATGGTTTCGAGGCTTTCGCCGCCCTGGCCGACGTCGAGGGACACGGCCACAACATCCTTGCCGGTGCGTTCCTTCAGATACGAAATGGCGACGGAGGTGTCAAGACCACCGGAGTACGCCAGGACGAGACGATTCTGATCGCTCATGGTTTCCCTTTCTAACATCCAACGTTATTCATCAGTATATGCACAGCTCTGTATATTTATGCATATTTGGTGCGTCGTGTCCACTATATGGCTATTCACGCTTTGGAAGCGACATCAAGCAGCCATTGCGCACGCCGTTTGGCGACATCATCCTCGGAGCAGATAACCATGACCGTGTCATCTCCGGCGATGGTGCCAAGCACGCCTTCGATGGGCTGCTTATCGATGACGCTGGCCACATATTGCGCGGCGCCGGATGGCGTGTGCACGACCACGAGATTACGTGCCGCGGCCACGGATGTGACCAGTCCGGACAGTACCCGGCTAATCTGCTGCTCGGTTTTGGCGTCCGGGTTAGAAACCGGATGTTCATCAATGTTCTGTTTGCCGACGGCGTAGGCCACGGTTCCGTCGGCAAGACGGGTCTTCGTGGCGTGAATCTCATCGAGATCACGGCTCAGCGTGGCCTGCGTCACCTCGATGCCCTGGTCGGCGAGAATCTGCGACAGTTGCGATTGCGAGGTGACGATGCGCGTCAGCAGCGCCTGCTCAATGGCGCTCAGTCGAGCGGTTCGTGTGGCAGGACGCTGCAACGCGGGAGTGTGGTCAGTCATCAGACCAGCAGGCTTTCATCGCCACGGGCCTTGCCGGCCAACCAGGTCAGCAACGCCTTCTGGGCGTGCAGACGGTTGCCTGCCTCATCCCAAACCACGGACTGAGGACCATCGATAACCTCGGCGGTGACCTCCTTGCCGCGATATGCAGGCAGGCAGTGCTGGAAGATGGCGTCGTCCTTGGCCTTGGCCATGAGTTCGGCGTTCACCTGGTAATCCCAGAACGGCTTGGAACGGACAGCGTATTCCGCTTCCTCGCCCATGGAGACCCACGTGTCGGTGAAGACGCAATCGGCTCCGGCAACAGCCTCATTCGGATCAGTAGTGACGAGGATGGAGCCGCCGGTCTCAGAGGCAATCGCTTCGGCATCGGCAACGATCTGCGGATCCGGCAGGTATCCGTACGGTCCTGCCACACGCACGTTCATGCCCGCCACAGCGCCGCCGAGCAGGTAGGAGTTGGACATGTTGTTGGCCGCGTCGCCAAGATAGGCGATGGTCTGGTTCTTGAGGTTGTCTACACCGCCGCGATGTTCCGCGATGGTCTGGAAGTCAGCAAGAATCTGGCACGGATGGAATTCGTCGGTCAGTGCGTTCACCACCGGATGGGTGGAGTACTTGGCCATTTCCGCAACACGGTCCTGACCAAAGGTGCGCCACACCACGCCGTAGGCCATACGGTCAAGCACGCGAGCCGTGTCGGCCACCGGTTCGCCACGGCCCAGCTGGGAGCCGGACTTGTCAATGACCAGCGGATAGCCACCGAGTTCGGCCACGCCAATGGAGAAGCTGGAGCGGGTACGGGTACTGGGCTTGTCGAAAATCACGGCGATGCCCTGCGGGCCAGCGAACGGCTGGTGATAGAAACGGTTCTTGTGGAACTTGATGGCCAGTTCCAGCACCTGCTTCTGTTCTTCGTGGTTCAGATCGTCATCGCGCAGCATATGGCGCAGTTCAGGGGTTGCCATTGGTATAGAGGCTCCTTTCAAATTCTTCGGGTTCGTCCGAGATCAGTCGTTAGGCAGGTCGGACGGAATCTTGGCGAGGATGGACACCGCTTGATCGACGTCCTGAGCAGTGATGACCAGCGGCGGGGCGAGACGCAACGCATTCGGAGCCACCGCATTGACGATGAGACCGTGTTCCAAAGCCCAGTTCATGGCCGCATGCGAGCAGGGGTGGGCAAGTTCGATGGCGTCGAGCAGGCCACGGCCACGCACGGAGACGAACAGCGGATTACCGCAGGAGGCGATACCGTCGCGCAGCTGCTTGCCGCGTTCTTCGGCGTTGTCCACGAGGTTGTCCTCTTCGATGACTCCCAGCGTTGCCAATGCCGCCGAAGCGCCCAATGGATTGCCTGCGAAAGTGGAGCCGTGGGAACCCGGGGTGAACAGCGCGGACAGTTCGGCGCCGAAGGAAATCATGCCGCCCATCGGGAAACCACCGCCAACGCCCTTGGCGAAAGTGACGATGTCCGGGGTCACACCGCCGGAAAGATCCTCACGCTGGAAGGCGAACCATGCTCCGGTGCGTCCGATGCCGGTCTGCACTTCGTCGATGATGAGGAGCGCCTTATGTTCGTCGCATAGTTTGCGGGCGGCCTTCACATAGTCCGCTCCGAGCGGCATCACACCGGCCTCGCCCTGGATAAGCTCCATGATGACGGCCGCGACCGGCCCTTTGCCGTACTTGCCTTGGCCGGTTTCGGCGAAAGCGTCGTGCAAGGCTTCGACGTTGCCGGCTTCGACGAATTCGATGTTCGGTACCAGCGGCTCGAATTTCTCACGGATGGCGGGCTTCCACGTTGCGGACAGCGCGCCCATGGTGCGGCCGTGGAAGCCGTGGGTCATGGAGATGATGCGTGCCGGTTTGCCGCCGATCTCAGGCAACGCGCCCGGCAGGGTGCGCCCGTAGAGCTTGGCGAGCTTCAGCGCCGCCTCGTTACCTTCCGCGCCGGAATTGCCGAAGTAGACGCGGGAACCTTCCGGAGCGCCCGCGAGCTTGACGAGTTTGGCGGCGAGCTTGATCTGCGGTTCGGTGGCGAAGTAGTTGCTCACATGCGCGGCCTTGGCGGCCTGTTCGCTGACGGCCTTCACCCACTTCGGATGGGCGTATCCGAGCGCGTTGACGGCGATGCCTGCAAGGAAATCGAGATATTCATTGCCGTCGACATCCCAGATGTGGGCGCCCTCACCGTGGTCCATCACGCGCAGGGGCGTGCCAAACACGTTCATATGCACCTGGGAGTACTCTCCCAGCCACTTGGCATCTTCAGTGCCGAGTGTTTCCAGTTGTTCAGTTGCCATAGGAACTCCTCATTTCAATACCGTCCTCGGGCACGACCATGGTGCCGATGCCGTCGGTGGTGAAGATCTCGTTCAGGATGGAATGCGGTTTGCGACCGTCGATGATATGGGCCCGCGGAACGCCTCCGTCGATGGCGCGCACGCAGGCTTCCATCTTCGGACGCATGCCGCTTTCCAGGTCGGGGAGCATATCGCGCAGATTCTCCACGCCGATGCGGCCAATCAGGGAGTCACGGTCCGGCCAATCGGCATACAGACCGTCGACGTCGGTCAACACGACCAGCTTGCTGGCTCCAAGGGCCGCGGCAAGGGCGGCCGCGGCGGAGTCGGCGTTCACGTTGAGCACTTCAGTGGCATCGTCTTCATTCGGAGCCACGGAGGAAACCACCGGAATACGTCCGGCGTTGATTAGATCCTCCACGGCGGACGCGTCGACGCTCACCACGTCGCCGACCAAGCCGATATCGGTGGGCTTGCCGTCAATGACCGGTTTGCGCTGCATGGCCGAGAACAGGGCGCCGTCCTCGCCGGACAGGCCGACCGCGAATGGACCGTGCGCGTTGATCAGGCCAACGAGTTCACGGGACACCTTGCCGGTCAGCACCATGCGGACCACATCCATGGCTTCCGGAGTGGTGACACGCAATCCGCCCTTGAATTCGGACTTGATACCCAGGGCCTTAAGCATTTGGGATATCTGCGGACCGCCACCGTGCACCACGACCGGGTGCAGTCCCACCTGGCGCAGGAACACCATGTCTTCGGCGAAGCAGGCTTTCAGATGATCGTCGATCATCGCGTTGCCGCCATATTTGATGACGATGCGTTGTCCGGCGAATTCCTCCAGCCACGGCAGCGCTTCGATAAGCACTTCCGCCTTCTGGTCGGCGCGCAGGTCGGTGTGCACGTCGAAGTGGAATCCAGGTCCTTTGAGTTCTTTGGCCATTCCTATTCGATCAGCTTTCGTAGTCAGCGTTGATGTGTACGTATTCGTGGGTCAGATCGTCGGTCCAGACGGTCGCTTCCGCTTCTCCGGCGTTCAGGTCGATGTCGATGTGCACCTCGCGTGGGGTCATGTCCACTTCGGAGCGGTCGCGTCCGGCTCCGCCGTTTTCGCAGATGCGTACGCCGTTGACGTCCACCGTGACCTTTTCGGAATCGTATGGTGCGACGTCGGGCGGCACGGTGCCGAGGGAGCTGACGATGCGGCCCCAGTTCGGATCGTTGCCGGAGATGGCGCATTTGAGCAGATTGGACGCTGCGACCGCGCGGCCGCATGCCAGAGCGGCTTCTTCGGTGGTCGCGCCGGTAACTTTGACACGGATGTCATGGCTTGCGCCTTCGCCGTCGCCGATGATCTGGCGGGCGAGCGAGGCGGTGGCCTTGGCCACAAGCTCGTTGAACTCGTCCGGGTCCGGTTCGATGCCGGACGCGCCGGAAGCCAGCAGCAGCACGGTGTCGTTGGTGGACATGCAGCCGTCCACGTCGATGCGGTTGAACGACATTTCGACTCCGGCGTTCAAGGCGGCTTGAAGCTGTCCGGCGGTCACGACGGCATCGGTGGTGATGACGCACAGCATGGTGGCCAGCTGCGGGGCGATCATGCCGGAACCCTTGACCATGCCACCGATACGGAAGCCGTTGGAACCTTCCAGCTCGACGGTTTTCGGCTTGGTGTCGGTGGTCATGATGGCGTGCGACGCATCGGCTCCGGCTTCGGCGGTATCGGCAAGGGTTTCAAATGCCTTGTCCGCGCCGGACAGCACGTTGTCGAGCGGCAGCAATTCGCCGATGAGACCAGTGGAACATACGGCCACGTCTTCGGCTTTGGCGCCGATGAGGCCGGCGACCTTTTCAGCGGTGGCCTTGGACTGCTCGTATCCTGGCTTGCCGGTGCATGCGTTGGCGCCGCCGGAGTTCAGAATCACGGCCTTCACATGGCCGTCGGATACGATGTTCCTCGACCACTGCACAGGGGCCGCGCAGAAACGGTTCGAGGTGAACACGCCGGCAGCGGCGTCAAGCGGTCCATTGTTGACCACGAGAGCCAGATCCTTCTTGCCTTCGACCGCGGAAATGCCAGCTGCCACGCCAGCTGCGGAAAAACCTTGTGCGAACGTTACGCTCACGGTGCCACTCCAATCTTCGTCAATCCTGCATCCTCAGGAAGTCCCAATGCCACATTCAGCGACTGCACGGCCTGCCCGGCGGTGCCTCGGTTGAGGTTGTCGATGGCCGCGAATGCCAGCAGGCGGCCGGCATGATGGTCGACGACCACTTGAATGTGGGCCGCGTTAGAACCGATGATGTTGGCGGTGGCCGGCATTACGCCTTCAGGCAGCACGACCATGAAATCCTGGCCTTCGTATGCGTCCAGCCAGACCTGGCGGATCTCGGCATCCGTCATGCCAAGCGCCTTATCGGTGAGTTTGGCGGAAACGGTGGCGAGAATGCCGCGCGCCATCGGCGCGAGAATCGGCGTGAAGGCGAGGGTGTAATCGTCTGCCTCCGCAGCACTCTTGCCGGCCGCGTGCGCGAAGTTCTGCAGGATCTCCGGAATGTGGCGGTGCGTACCGCCTACCGAATACGGCAGTGCGGAACCAAACGCCTCAGCCGCAAGCAGATTGGTGCGCTTGAGGTTCTTGCCGGCGCCGGAATAACCGACCACCAAATCAGCCACGATGTCTTTCGATTCGACAAGACCCTGCGCAATGCCCGGTTGCAAAGCCAGCGTGGTCGCAGTGACGTTGCAGCCCGGTCCCGCAATGCGCTTGGTGCCGGGAAGCGCTTCACGCTGACGGCTGTAGGAGCCGTCAGCCGCGACGCCGGTGATGAGTTCCGGCATGCCGTAGGTCCAATGCTGGTAGAAGTCACCGCCGTAGAACGCGTCCCACGCGCTCTTTTCCTCAAGACGGTGGTCTGCGCCCAAATCCACCACCACGGCATTCGGGTCAAGCTGGGAGGCCAATGCTCCGGAAGCGCCATGAGGCAATGCCAGGATGATCACGTCATGGCCGTTGAGCACTTCCGGCGTGGTGTCCTCGACCACGAGGTCCGCCAACTGCGGAATGTGCGGCATATGCTTGCCAAGCTTGTCCCCCACCGAAGAATGTCCGGCGACGCAGGTCACTTCGAAATTCGGGTGTGCCGCGAGTATGCGCAGCGCCTCACCACCCGCGTATCCAGTCGCGCCGGCCACGGCTACCGTGTATTTGGCCATGTCACGTCTCTTTTCCTTGACTCGTTGAAACACATTCAGCATACACTTTATGCACTACATTGCATAATTATGCAGTTCAATCGTGTCGGATAGTGGTCACCGCCCATAACGGGACCGTTCAGACGAACATAAAAAGATTGGTTTCAGGCGGAAATCGAGCTGGAATCACCACTTTGTCCACTGCCACCGAACATGTACTGCATCATCTGGTTATACAAATCGGCTGTGGAAATGCCGTGAACCGTCATCCAAATCACCGCAATGGTGTACAGCACGTTGATAATCAGCGCTGCCACGCCAAGCGCGTAGCCTTTCATATGCAGTTTTTTGGTACGCCACATGGCGATGGCGCCCATCACCGCAGGGATGACCGGTACCGGCAGGAATAGTGCGAACACGAACGAGATGATCGCATAGCTATCCCAATGGCCGTACAGGGGGTTCTGGCTGGGATCATTCGGGTTGATGGGATATATGCCGGGCTGTTGGTATGGATTCGGCCCATACTGGCTTGGCCCGTATTGATTTGGTCCATACTGATAGCCATTGGGCTGGCCTGATTGCTGCCGTCCCGATGCATCATATGGATTCGCCGGATACCCGTTCTGCATATACGGATTCGTCTGCGGCCGCTGCGCCGTTTGTTGTGCATCGTCCGCCGGCTTGGGCTGGTCGGGAGCCCCATACATGTATGGATTGTAGTTCGCCGGATACTGGTTGGACATCGCGCCATATTCAGGCTGGTTGTACTGTCCGAATTCCGGCTGTGCCGACTGGTCCGACGGCGAAGACGACGAAACCGGAGCAGCCCCGGCCGCCTCCTGCCCTTCGTCGGGGTTGATCGGCTGGTTCTGCTCCGGTTCGTTCATGTCGTCCTCTTTATCTTTTTGGTTACTTCGATGGACTTGACGTGTCAGGCACGCAGTTGCGCGCCCAGCTTCGCGGCCGCATCCACGATGCGCTTGCGAATGGCTTCGCTGTCCTCGGAGGTCAGCGTCTTGTCCTCAGCGCGGAACGTGACGGCGTATGCGAGGGACTTCAATCCCTCACCCAGCTGGTCGCCGGTGTACACGTCGAACAGGTCGATGCTCTCCAAGCTGTTGCCGGCGGCTTCGACGATGGTCTTCTCAAGTTCGGCGGCGGTGACGTCCGTCGACACGGTGAAGGCCAGATCCTGCTTGACCGGCGGGAAGGTGGAAATCGGCTTGGCCTGCACCGGCTTGCCGCTCAAGGTGGCGAACAGCGCGGTCAGGTTCAGTTCGAACGCGGCGGAATGGGCCGGGAAGCCCAACGCCTCGTTGACATGCGGGTGAAGCTCGCCGACCATGCCGACGAACGTGTCACCTGCCATCACACGTGCCGCACGGCCCGGATGCCACTGCGCGGGTACGTCCTCAGCCTTCGGCTGGTCCAACGTGAGCTTTGCGCCGATGCGGTCGGAAATACGCTGCACGGCTTCAACTGCGTCGGACCAGTCCACGGCACGGCGATCGCCCATCCAGCCGGAGTCGACGGCGTTGCCGGTCAGAATGCCGGCGACGTGCATCGGCTGGTCCGGCAGGCCTGCGTCAAGCGCGGCCAACTGCTCGTCGGTTGGCTTGACGGCACCCGGCAATGCCGGAATGGCCGGAGCGTTCGGATCCCACAGGTAGACGTGTCCGATTTCGTACAGCGACACGTTTTCCACGCCACGGCGCAGGTTACGCTGCACGGTCTGCGCGAGGGTCGGGATGATGTCGCGACGCAGGAACGGGCGATCGCCGGCCAGTGGGTTGGCAATTTCGACGCTGACCTTCTTGGTGGCGTCGGCGTCAAGTGCGAAGTTCTTGTAGTCTTCGTCGCCCACGAACGGATAGCTCAGGGTCTCCACCATGCCGTATTCGGCGAGTTCGTCGGCCACCTGGCGCTTGCGCAGCTGCTCGGCGGTCAGTCCGACCTTGGCTTCGACCGGTGCCGGCGGCACGGTGACCGGAATCTCATCGTAGCCGACCAGACGGGCCACTTCCTCCACCAGATCGCACGGTTCGTTGAGGTCCGGACGCCAGCTCGGCGGAGTCACGGAGAACTCACCGTTGCCACCGCCGGCCACAGTGCAGCCGATATCGGTGAGAATGTCGCTGATGGTGTTCACGTCAGTGTCCAGTCCCGCCACGCGGGCCACTTCGGACGCCTTGAACAGAATCGGACGACGATTGCAGACAGTGTTGTAATCAGTCGGGTGCTCGCTCGGCTCGCCGTTGCCATACTTGACCAGAAGCTCGGCGGCCATCTGGGCGGCAGCCGGCTGCAGCTGATCATCCACGCCACGCTCGAAACGACGGGACGCTTCGGACGGAATCTTGTGACGACGTGCAGAACGCGCGATCGACACCTGGTCGAAATGAGCGGATTCCAGCAGGATGTTCTTAGTTTCAGCAGTGACCTCGCCATACAGGCCGCCCATCACGCCGGCGATGCCAAGCACACGAGAGCCACGCTCGCCGTTCGGCGAGTCGGTGATCAGCAGGTCTTCGACGCTCAGGTCATGATCCTTGCCGTCCAATGTGGTGAGCTTCTCACCTTCGTTGGCGCGGCGCACGACGATCGGTCCTTCAATCTTGTCCAGATCGTAGGCATGCATCGGCTGGCCAAGATCAAGCATCACGTAATTGGTGACGTCCACCGCCAAAGAGATGGAGCGCATGCCTGCGCGGATTAGGCGGCGGCGCATCCAGTTCGGCGTGTGGCTTGCCGGGTCGAAACCACGCACGGCGCGCGCGTAGTAACGATCGCAGCCGACCACACCGTGAATCGGATTCTTGTCGTCGACGATCACTTCGATGTCGCTCTTGACACCTTCCGGCAGACCCTGAGTGACGGGCGCCTTCTTGCCGAGGGCGGTTGCCGGATCAGTGTAGACGGCGCCAGTGGAATGGTGGTATTCGCGGGCCACGCCACGGTAGGAGAACGCGTAGCCGCGATCCGGAGTGATGTTGATTTCCAGCAGCGGCTGGTCCAGGTGCAGCAGATGCATGGCGTCATCGCCCGGCTGGAGCTTTTCGTATTCCTCCGGGGTGAAGCCGTACTTGCGTAGCAGGATGATGCCGTCGTGGTTATCACCCAGACCAAGCTCGCGCTCGGAGGCGCACATGCCGTTGGAGATGTGGCCGTAGGTCTTGCGCGGTTCGATCTTGAAATCGCCTGGCAGCACGGCGCCCGGCAGGGTCACGACAACCTTCTCGCCGGCTGCCATGTTCGGAGCTCCGCAGATGATGCCGCGTGGCACCTTGTTGCCGTTTTCATCGGTCTCGTTGTATTCGTCGCCGACGTCCACATGACACCAGTTGATGATCTTGCCGTTCTTCTGCGGTTCCGGAGTGGCGTCGACCACATAGCCGACGACAATCGGGCCGGTGACCTGGGAGGTGTGGATCTCTTCCTCTTCGAGGCCGACCTTCACCAGATCCTTGGCAAGCTGTTCATACGTAAGGCCTTCCGGAACCTCGACATGGTCCTTGAGCCAATCAATGTCAACCATTGGCATGGGTCAATCACTCCCCCATCACAAACTGTTCGCTGAATCGCACGTCGCCTTCCACCAGGTCGTGCATGTCGTTGATGTCGTGGCGCAGCAGCAGGGTACGTTCCACGCCGACGCCGAAGGCGAAGCCGGTGTAGACCTCAGGATCGAGGCCCGCAGACTTCAGCACGTTCGGGTTGACCATGCCGCAGCCGCCCCATTCAAGCCAACCGGCGCCGCCCTTCTTGTCGGGGAACCACAGGTCGAGCTCGGCGCTCGGCTCGGTGAACGGGAAGTAGCTCGGACGCAGACGGGTTTTGGCTTCCGGGCCGAACATGGCCACGGCAAGCTTGTCGAGCACGCCCTTCAAATCGGCCATGGTCAGATGCTTGTCCACGGCGAGGGCCTCCACCTGATGGAACACCGGGGTGTGGGTGGCGTCAAGTTCGTCGGTACGGAACACACGGCCCGGGCAGGCGATGTACAGCGGCACGCCACGGGTGATGAGTCCACGGACCTGATCGGACGAGGTCTGGGTGCGCAGCACCATGTTGGAGCCGACGAAGCCCGCGGCGTCCTTGGCCTGATTGCCCTTGACGTAGAAGGTGTCCTGCATCTGGCGGGCCGGATGGTCCGGACCGAAGTTCAGCGCGTCGAAGTCATACCATTCGGTTTCCACTTCCGGACCGTCGGAGATCTGCCAGCCCATGGAGATGAAGAAGTCCTCGACATCCTCCATCAGCTTCGGCAGCGGATGGCGGGCGCCAAGCGGCTTGCGGTTGACCGGCAAGGTCATATCCACGGTTTCGGCAGCAAGCTCGCGGGCCTCTTCTTCGGCCTTGACCTGCTTTTCCTTGGTGCCGAACGCACGACCGAAGTCGGCGCGAAGCTTGCCCATGAGCTTACCGGCGTCTTTCTTCTGGTCCTTCGGCAACGCGCCGATGGCCTTGCTGGCCTGCGTCATCGCGGATTCCGCTCCGGCGTACTGCGTCTTGATGGCTTTCAATTCCTCCATTGTGGAGGCGTTTTCGATTTTCGCGATGCCCTCGGCAACCGCATCGGTTACCGCTTGGGCGTCGAATACCGCACCCTCTGCCACGAGATACCTTTCTTATCAACCGTTTGTTTTACGCATAAAACGCGCAATTCCAACGTTTTTACGACTTCACATTCTTTCAACATGACTCGACATAGCCAAGCTCAGCAGCATCACCGCCGCACTGGTGCCGAGATTGAGCGATTCCGCCTTGCCGTAGATGGGAATCGACACGATTCTGTCGACGCGTTCCAACACATCCTGGGTCAGCCCGCGCGCCTCGTTGCCGAACAGCACCGTCTTGGCCTGTGCAAGCGACTGCGGCACGGCAAGCACGTCCGTAAGCGGTTCTGGCGGCCGTGCGTCGGTACCATACACGTCGGCGGCGTACACGGCGAGTCCACGTTCCGCACACCAATCGAAATACTCGTCCGTGCCCATGGAGACGACCGGCAGATGGAACAGCGAGCCGGCAGTGGAACGAATCACCTTCGGGTTGAAGATGTCCACGCAGTCGTCCACCAGCACCACGCCCGCGCAACCGACCGCATCCGCGGTACGAATCACGGTGCCGGCGTTGCCCGGATCGCGCACCTGCCAGAACGCGGCGACCATCGTGCGTTCGTCGGAATCGCCATCAATGACGGCGGAATCGAGGAAAGCGCGCATGTCGGCGACGGCGAGCACTCCCTGCGCGTCGGAGCTCATGTGCTGCATGACGGCATGCGTCACCTTATGCACGTAAGCACCGGCCTGCATGGCCTTGCCGGCCATCTGCGCCACGGTAGGCGTGATGAAAGCCGCGTCCGGCTCGGCGGAGACGACCTCCACATACAGATCCTCGACGATGTCGGGATGCCAGGAGAGCAGTTCACGTACCGACTGCGGTCCTTCCACCATGAACCTGCCGGACCGCTTGCGGCCTTTCCTGTCGGCAAGTTCGGAGACCCTGCGGACGCGTTCGGCCCTTGGGTTTGCAATGACTTCGGATTTCATAGGCATACGCGTTAGCCTAACACCTTCGAAGCGGTTGGCGACGCGGCCATGTCATGTTTCGAGGCGTCCAGAAAACATCCAGCCACATCCCAGCGCGAACAAAGCGTCTTTCTGTTGTATGCCAGATACAACTTTTACCATCAGCATAAACGCCGATCGCGAGCGGCGCGGAACCATCAATCGCTCATATCTATCGAAACACATAAGGAAACAGCCATGTTCGTCGTCAAAAACGCATGGAAAAGCGTCACCCGCAACAAGGGACGCAATATGCTCATCATCGTCATCGTGACCATCATCGCCGCTGCCGCCACAATCGGCCTATCCATCCGGCAGGCGGCCGCCACCGCAAGAAGCAGCGGATTAGATAACACCACCGTCACCGCGCAGATCAGCCTTGATCGCGGCAAACTCATTTCCGAATCGCGCGAGCAGTCCAAGTCGGATTCCGATTCGTCCGATGCTTCCGCCAAACCTGACTTCGACGCCATGCGTTCCGCTTTGGCCGACAAGCAGTTTTCGCTTGCCGACTATCAGAAGTACGCGAAGGCTTCATCCGCGATGAAATCCACTATTATATGGAGACCACGGGGTTGGCGGCGACCGACGATTTCCAGCCGGTCACCGATTCGTCCGGTTCGGATTCATCCAGCTCGTCCGGCTCGTCCAATATGAAGGATTCGTCTGATACCGCCGGTACGGATAACGGCACCCGTCAGGATGAACAGTCCGGTGGCCCCGACGGACAAATGGGCGACGTCGCGGGCAGCAAAGACGGCGCGGGCATGGTCAGCGGCGATTTCTCCCTAATCGGCTTCTCCAGCGACGAGGCCGTCGCCAACGCCTCCAATGGCAGCTTCACGATGGTGAAGGGCAAGGTGTTCGGCTATGACGCGAGCAGTGATGGCGATGCCATCATCTCCAAATCGCTCGCCGACCGTTCCTGACAATCCAATCGCACGTTTTTTCTGGAAAGGACCTCCCATGACAACGAATTCCGCGGATACCGCCGATACGGCAATCGCAAAAGAAGCCGTCGAAGCCAACGGCGCACAATCGCAGCGGACCAATCCGCCCACATTGCGCCTGGACAATGTCAGCTACGCCTACGCCAAAGGCGGCAAGCGTGTGCTGAAGAACATCAGCCACGATTTCCAAGCCGGCAAGGTGCATGCCATCACCGGACCGTCCGGAGCGGGCAAGACCACGCTGCTGTCGCTCATCTCGGGACTGGCGACCCCCACGGAAGGCATGGTGCTGGTCGATGGCGCCGACCTGTCGGAACGAGACCGCTACCGTTTCCGCAGCCATGACATCGGCGTGATCTTCCAAAGCTTCAACCTGCTGCCGAACCTTACGGTGGCGGAGAACATCATCCTGTCGATGGACGCGTCCGGCAAATCGTTCGACAAGTCGAAGAAAGCAATCGTCGAAGAATTGCTCAAACAGGTGCATCTGCCGAAGGAATACGCGAACGAGCGGATTCTGCACCTGTCCGGCGGCGAACAGCAGCGTGTGGCGATCGCCCGCGCGTTAAGCTACGGCCCTTCCATCATCGTCGCGGACGAGCCGACCGGCAATCTCGACCTGGCCACCCAGGACGACATCATGGGTATTTTCCGAACGTTGGCGCATGATGGGCATCGTTGCGTCATCATCGTCACGCACAGTCCGGAAGTGGCGAAGACGTCCGACGAGGTGTTCGAGCTGGCTCCCATCAGGCGTCGCAGATAAGCGTCGGCAGCTTCTCGAAAAGAAATACGGCATGCGTCCCCATGCAACGGACACGCATGCCGTATTTTTTCCTGTTTCGGTTGGACGGTGGCGTTATGATTGGGCGCGTCGAAGTACAGGGGGTGCCGAATACGGCTGAGACGGGCGACCGCCCGGACCCTTGACCTGATCAAGGTAATGCTTGCGTAGGAACAGTACCGGCAAAACGCGTCGCGTCCCGTAAAGACGATCTCCGTTGTATTTCGGCACCCAATGGAAGTCGAGAAGGGACACCATGGCCAACGAAAAGCCATCGACGCAGACGCAGACGCACGGCGATGCCGCAACCAGAAAGAAAACCGAAACGAGCGTGGCGGAAGCCGGTTCGTCAGCCGAAAAGAAGGTCACGCCGAAGAACGCCCTGCTGGGATTGCAGCATGTGCTCGTATCAAACGTGTGGCTTGATCCGGTGTTCGTGGCGGGCGCCATCGGTCTGCCGTTGGCATTGTCGTCGAACATGGTGAACGCCATTTTCATCGTCTCCGGCCTGGTCACGCTTATCCAGGCCACGAAACTGGTGCGCCTGCCCATCGTTCAGGGTCCTTCCGCGGCGTTCGACGCGCTGATGATCGCCGCCGGCACCGCCGGATCACTTGCCGCGGCCGGCACGTCCATCTTCATCAGCTCGCTGATTTTCCTGGTGCTGTGCCTGACGCGTGTGATCGAGAAGCTGCGGTTCCTGTTCGCCCCGATCGTATCGGGCGTGATCATCTTCCTCGTCGGCGTCTCCCTGTCGGGATTCACATTGAGCGAGTTCCTTGGCGGCGCGCCGGGAGACAAGGGCTTCGCCGATCCGAAGACGCTGGCCGTCTCCATCATCACCTGCGTGCTGGTGGTGGTGCTTTCCCAGTTCGGCAAGGGCATGGTGAAGGCGCTGTCGTATCTGATCGCACTGGTCGTGGGCACCGCGCTGTCTCTGGCGTTCGGCATGGCCGACTTCTCCGCGGTGGCCTCCAAGCCGTGGCTCGGCCTGCCCAAGTTCATGCCGTATGGCGGTTTCGATTTCAACGCGGCGATTTTCGTACCGTTCTTCATCGCCTATCTGGTGGCCATCATGGAAGCCCTCGGCGTGTATCAGGCGGCCACGGAGATCCAAGGCACGAAGCTCCAGGACCGCCAGGTGCGTTACGGTCTTGCCGGAGAGGCCGCCGGTTCGGCGATCTCCTCGCTGATCGGCGGTTTCACCACCACCGCGTATCCGCAGAACGTGGCGCTGCTCAAAGTCACCGACGAAGGCAAGACCCGCACCCGCGTGCCGGTGATCATTGCCGGCGTGGTGTTCGTGGTGCTTGGTTTCATTCCGAAGGCGGGCGCAGTGCTGTCGCTCATCCCATCCCCCGTGATCGGCGGCATCTTCCTGCCGGCCGCCGCAAGCCTCATCAGCACCGGCTTCAACACGCTGCGCAAGGTGGAAAGCGACGACCGCACCCAAGTGGTGATCGGCCTTTCCCTGCTGCTTGGCATCGCCCTGCCGAACGCGTTGAGCGGTCTTGAAGGAGGAGCGCACGTGTTCTTCTCGAATTCGATTCTGGTCGGCGCGTTCAGCGTCGTGATTCTCAAGGCCCTCATCATCGACCTGCCGAACTTTATCGCACGACACGCAGACGAGCGGACGAAACAAGCGGAATAATCGAAAGCATCCGAATAATCCGACAACCATACGACGGAAAGGACATGGCATGAGCATGGGGCAATCGCAGGAATCCACGAACATCGACGAGACGAAGGAAACCATCAAACGGGAGGTGCTCGACTTCATCGCACAATACGGCTGCGGCAAGGCGCCCGATGAGGCGTTCGACACGCTGGCGAAGCATATCTTCGCCTTTCAATTCGAGCGCAACCTCCCATACCGCGCCTACTGCATGTCCAAACGCGTGACGCCGCAGACGCTCGCCAACTGGATGCAGATTCCCCCCATGCCGGTGGACGGCTTCAAAATGCTGACGCTCACCTCCGTGCCCGAACAGGATTGCGAAGCGGTGTTCACCACCAGCGGTACCACGCATCCCGGTCAACGCGGGCGCAACTTCCACCCCGACCTGCAGGTGTGGGACGAGTCGATGATCGTGCCGTTCAGGCATTTCATCATGCCCGACCGCGAGCGCATCCGCATCGCGGTCCTCTCCCCCGCATGGGACATGAACGAGCATTCGTCGCTGTCCCGATATCTGACCCGCGCCGTGGAGCAGTGCGGCGCCGAAGGCAGCGGCTTCTTCTTCCATGAGGATGGCCTTGATTTCACGGGCGTCGAGCGCTTCCTCGACGAGGCCGCGGCCGACGGCGAACCGGTGATGCTTATGGGCGCCTCCTCCGCCTACCTGTATCTGCTGGATTATCTGGACAAGCAGGGCAAGACCTACGCTCTGGCCGCCGATTCCCGCGTGTTCGATACGGGCGGTTTCAAAAGCACGCGCACCGACATGACGGTCGACGACCTGTATGCGGCGTTCGAACGAGTGTTCGGCGTGAAGCGCTCGCATTGCGTGAACATGTATGGCATGACGGAGTTGAGTTCGCAGATCTACGATCAGAACATCCTGTCCTATTACACGGATGGTTCGTCGAATTATCTCAAAGCCACGCCGTCGTGGGTGCGTTCGGTGTTCCTCGATCCGGCTTCGCTTACGCCGGTCGCCGATGGCGAGCAGGGTGTGATCGCGCATTATGATCTGGCGAATTGGAATTCGTGCCTGGCTATTCTGACGGAGGATCTGGGTGTGCGCACCGAACATGGCTATGTGCTGAACGGTCGTGCGAAGGGCGCCGAGGCGCGTGGCTGTTCGATCACCGTCGACGAGGTGATGGCGGCCAACGCATGAGCGACGTCGACATTTTCCACGCGCCGCGGGATTTCGAGTTCCATGATTTCGACACACGCAACGTCACGGCGTCCGATGGCGGCACGGCGACGTTGCGTTTCCCCCGTCTCGACGCCGATGCCGTGCATGCGCTGGCGGCGTCGGTGCGGCGGCATCGCGCCGAGAAACTGGCGCGGTATTCCACGGACGGGATCGTCGACGTGATCGCGCGCGCCGTAGAATTGTGGACGGATCCGGAATATCCGGAACGTCGGCTTGCGGAGCGGCTCATTCCCGCGGTCACCGGCTATGACGCGTCCATGGTGCGTATCGAATTGAAGCGGTACATGCGCATGTTCCGTCGGCGTGAGCTGCTGCGTTTCGTGGATGACGAGTTGAATTGCCCGCAGATGCTTGACGAGTATCGCCCGAACCGTTCGGGCGGATACACGCGGCTGTACGGTCCGGAATTGTCGTTCCACGTGTTTTCCAGCAATGTGCCGGGCATTCCAGTGTGGAGCATGACGATGGGTCTGCTGACGAAAAGCGCGATTCTCGGCAAATCGTCGTTCGACGAGCCGCTGATGCCGGTGCTGTTCGCCCGTTCCCTGGCAAGCGTCGACCCCGATATGGCGGACGCTTTGGCGATTGTGCCTTGGCGTGGCGGCACCGTGGATTTGGAGGATGCCGCGATTGGCGAGGCGGATGCGGTGGTCGCGTACGGTTCGTCGCACACCACCGAGGCGATTCGCCCGCGCGTGCGTGCCGGAAAGCCTTTCCTCAGCTACGGCGCGAAAATCGGCTTCTCGCTGATCGGCCGCGAGGCGCTTCGCGCCGATCTGTATGCCGGCACCGTGCATCGTATGGCGATCGACGTGGCCACATACGACCAGCAAAGCTGTCTGGCGCCGCAAACCATGTTCGTGGAACGTGGCGGCGCGATGTCTCCGGCGCAGGTCGCCGAACTGCTTGCCAGCGAATTGGACGGGCAGCAGCGCAAATATCCCCGTTCCACACCGTCCGAAGAGGAGTCCATGGCGATTCAGCGGTTGCGTTCCACCGCGCAGATGAAAGCGCTGATGCTGGGCGCCGGCCCGATGGCCGCCGCGGCCGGCAACGCGGATGATGCGCCGTCCGACGACCCGTTCGTGGTGCAGTCGCGTTCGGGCACCGACTGGACGGTGCTGTACTATCCGTCCATCGGCATGGCCGACTCGCTGTCCACACCACTGAACCGCACCGTCAACATCGTGGCGGTGGACCATGTCGAGGACGCGCTGCCCACGCTGCGCCCTTACGCGCAATGGTTGCAGACCTGCGGTGTGGCGCTCGCTCCGGACCGGCTGTTCGACGTGGCGCAACGCGTCGGCGAGACCGGCATCGACCGCATCTGCCCGGTAGGCGAGATGAATCGCGCGAAATCCGGCTGGCATCACGACGGCGGCTTCAATCTGCTTGATCTGGTGCATGCCGTCGATATCGAACGTAACACCGACATGTACTGTGATGGTTTCGATATGGATGTCGAATAATCACATTCAAGCAATCCCACGAAATACGTATACCCAAAAACGAAAGGAATTTCCATGCAGCAGTCCGATTCTCTGCCGTTGAAGGGACGTGTCGCATTGGTGACTGGCGCGAGCCGCGGCATCGGCGCGGCGATCGCGTTACGTCTGGTTCGCGCCGGCGCATGCGTGGCTATTAACTACGTCAGCGATGACGAGCGTGCGAAGCGGTGTGCGCAACGCATTATGGACGATTGTGAGGCGGCCGGTCGTGTGATCACCTGCAAGGCCGATGTCACCGACGCCGGACAGGTGCACGACATGGTATCCACGGTGGTCGCAACGTTCGGCGGATTGGACATTCTCGTCAATAACGCATTCGCCCGTTATTCGTTCGACCCACGCAATCGCAAGACCTTCGGTACCATCGGATGGTCCGATTACGCGGCACAGCTAGAAGGATGCCTCAAAGGCGCATACAACACCTGCGAAGCAGCGCTGCCGCAGATGAGGCGTCAGACCGGAGGACGCGTTATCAACATCTCTAGTAACCTCGTCGACTCCCCGATTGTGCCGTATCATGACTACACCGCTGCGAAAGGTGCGTTGGTAGGTTTCACCAGATCATTGGCGCAGGAGGCTGGGGCATGGGGCGTGACCGTGAACGCCATCGCGGCCGGGCTCACCGTTGGCACCGAATCGAGCCGTGCCACCACCGAGGATGTACGCGAGCGTATCATCGCATCCACCCCGTTGGGCAGACTCGCCACCGCCGATGATATCGCCGGAGCCGTGGCTATGCTGGCCAGCGATGACGCATCATTCATCACTGGCCAGACACTGCACGTCGACGGGGGCTTGGTGATGCGTTAAAGCGTGGTTTTGACTTTGGTTTGTGGCGCCAGCATATTCGTCGGCAAAGAAGGATGGTTATGAATATCACCGTGTATCTCGGTGCGCATGAGGGAAACGATCCCATATACAAGAAAGCCGTTGAGGAATTGGGCATATGGATTGCGGACAATGGCAACAGGCTGGTGTATGGCGGCTCCGATGAAGGATTGATGGCCGTGATCGCCGACACCGTACTCGCCCATGACGGCGACGTGACCGGTATCGAGGCGCAGATGTTTGTGGACAGAGGCGTTGCACACCATAACCTAACCCAACTGGTTGTCGTGCCGAATATCGTGGAACGCCGGACCCGCATGATTGAGCTTGGCGACGTGTTCATCGCTTTCCCTGGCGGCACGGGAACGTTGGAGGAAATCAGTGAGGTGGTGTCGAAAATTTGTCTTGACCAACTGACCCAACCCTGCATCTTCTATAATCTCAACGGCTTTTATGATGATATGAAGGCATTCCTACAGCACATGATCGATGCGGGCTTCTCCACCGCAGAACGTCAGCATGGTATCTATTTCGCGTCTAATCTGACCGAAATCGAACGCGTCATTGCAGCGCATAACGCATAGGAATCGGCAAACGTCAGACCACCGGCAGAACAGCGTGCAGAATCGTCATGAACGTCAGCCCGATAACGGCCGTGACGGTCAACGAGAAGCCTGCGAGTTTGGCGTTACCGGTCAGCGAATCAGTGAATTTTGTGGAGAAAATCGTTACCGGTGCGAATGCGGCCAGTACCATGATTTCTCGGACACGTTCATCCAACGGCAACAGGAACCATGCGGACAATGCGATGATGATGCTGAACAGGAATCGCCATGCGATAACTTTGCCTAGTTCCGAACGATCCTTATGACTGTCAGGGATCTCCATCATCAGGCCGATCATGGCCATTGCTGCGAAAGCGTTGGCGTTGGCGAACGGAGTGATGAGCGTGACGATCCAATGCGGCACACTCCATCCGGCGAACATGATCACCAGCATGAGCATATAGCAGTCGAACGAAATGGACGAGTAGAAATCGTGCGCGATATTCTTGATCTTCAGGCTCAATGGCAGGTTTTTGGTGGGGCTTCCCAAGTGCAGCAGCGAGCGGGTAATGGTCAGGGATGCGGCAGTGGCGATGATGGCGTTGCCTATATCGAGCATAATGACCGGCAGACCTGCGCTCGGTCCCATGAAGGTCTGCACCACCGGCAGACAAAACGCGCCGATATTCAATCCCGACGCGTTGAGCATTTGATAGGCACGGTAGCGTGGCTCGTCGCCACGTGAGCCGAAATACACGACGAACAGCGGAATAAGGCAGGCGAACAAGCCGAACACGACCAGCCACAACAGGTTCATCGGATGCTTATTCGTAGCGAAACTCATGATGATGGCGCATGGCAGGGTGAGGTTGAACACCAGCCCCTGCACCACTTTGTAGGATTTGTCAGAGAAGATATGGATGCGCTTAAGTAGATAGACGCTGATGATGACGAGCAGCAATGACCCAGCTTGGAACAACATACGGCCGAGTATAGGAGCATCGCCGACGCATCATGGAACCACCCGACACAATGTGACCGTACGACGCACAAAGATACTTGCATGTCCATGCCGCACGCCTCGAACTAAACGACTAGCTTAAAGCTTTACCGGAGAATCCCGAATAAACGCCGCGAGATAACGTATGACTCCCACACGAACCGTGACGGTTCGTATGGGAGTCATACGTTCAAAGCCACCGCATAAGTGACCTATAAGTGGCCTAAGCTATTCTGTCGAAATAAAAACGTAGTCGGCAGTAGGACTCAAGGGCGATGCGGCCGACCACCGTGCCGCGGCGGCACGGTGGTCGGAACCGGATGACGTACGCTAGTTACTCTCGGAGTCCGGAAACACGTCCCGCGTTCCTGAACTCCGAGGCGAATGTCTCCTCCGTGATAATTTCGGTGACCAGTGCGGAAATCAGTTTGTACAACGTGTTCTCCGCAGGATCCGCGTCATCGTCGATGGCCAGATTGATTCCCTCCTTGTCCAGGAGGGCGAGGGATACCGACATCGCGGTGCGCTTGTTGCCATCCGCGAACGAGTGGTCCTTTGCAAGATGGAAGACGAAATGCGCCACCTGTCCGAACAGATCGGGAAGTAGCCCCGACCTCCAACGCACTTCGTTGGAAAACCGCCGTTTTTGGCTATTTTCCAACGAAATCGGCTCGTTTCGAGGATGAAACCGGAAGCCGTTTTCCTGCTATATCCGGCTATCTCCGACAGACGTAAGTACACCAATAAGTACACCTGGCGGATGGCCGCATAGCGAAACGGCATGGACGAAACGGAACACATGCCGAGATACACGCTGACGTTGGTCGACTCGACCGGCGCCATGGAACCGCTGATACTCATGGACGACGACCTGAAGTCAATCGCCGCGAAGCTGGAAGGGAGGGTGTCGGCCAAGACGCGCGGGCGCCTGCCACGCGGCACCGGCGGCATATCGGCCACGCCGAAGGGCTACAGGGCGTACTCGACGGTGACCGACCCGCTGACGGGCAAGGACCACCGTGTGTCTGGCTTCGGACGCACACGCTCGCAGGCCGAGGCGCGACTCAAGGAGAAGCTGGCCGAGTTCGACCGCACCCACCGCGTCGGCTACGTCAGGCCGCCCACCGTGGCCGAATGGATGGACCACTGGCTGACGGACGTGTGCAAGCCGCGCCTCAAGCCCCGCACCTGGGGCACGTACGCGTCCGTCATCGCGAACAACATCGTCCCCTCCATCGGCGCCGTCAGGCTCGACGAGCTCAAGCCCGCGCACTTCCGCCGCATGGAACGCTACGTCATGGACGAGCAGGGCAAAAGCTCCGGCACCGCGGGCAGCGCGTGGCGCACCCTGCACAAGGCCCTGGAGGACGCCGTATTGGAGGGCGTCATCGAACGCAACCCCGCCGTCAAGGGCACCGCGCCCCGCGTGGCGTTGAAGGAACGCGCCGCCCTTACGCCCGACCAGGCCGCCGACCTCATCGCCGCGGAGACCGACGACGCCTGGCGGCTCATGTGGATGCTGGCCTTCATGACCGGCATGCGCCAGGGCGAACGGCTGGGCCTGACCGAAGACGAACTCAGGCGCGACGGCGGCCGGCTCATCATCCTGGTCGAATGGCAGGCCCAGCACCTGACGAAACGCGAGGTCGAGGGACTGCCCAAGGGCGTCGAATGCACGCCGCTCGGCAACGGCATGTACCGCACGCGCCCCAAGACCGAGAAGGGCCGCCGCGCCATACCATTGCCCGAGGCCCTCGCCGACCAGCTGCTCGCCTACATCGAACGCCACGGCGTGAACGGCGACGGGCTCGTGTTCCACGACGACGAGGGACTGCCCCTGACGGGCAGCGTGGAGCGCAGGCGCTGGTACCGGGCCCTGGACCGCGTCGGCCTGGGCCACGAGTACGTACCCCACTCCGCCCGCCACACCACCGCGACCATCCTGAACCGGCTCGGACTGGACGACGTGACCCGCACCGCCATCATGGGCCACAGCAGGGTCAGCACGACGAACGAGATCTACACGCACGTCGAGCTCGACCGGCTCGTCGCCGCCACCGACGGCGTGGAGAGGGCCATCGAGGGCTAGGCGCGAAAAGACCCGCGGCCTATTCGGCAAGGCCGTGGGCCATGGGCGCGGAATGGCATGGGGACTTTCATGATCTTCCGTCGCGCGCCGACCAACCGGGGATGACGCCGGATGCGGGTCTCAGACGAGCCGCAGCTCCTTGCCTCCGGGCAGGGAGGCGGTGACGTGCAATGTTCCGCCGATGCCTTCGAGATAGCGTTTCAGCGTGTCCACCTTGATATGGTCCACGTCGCCCGACTCGATGACGCTTATCCTCTTCTGGCTGACCCCCAGGGCCTGCGCCAATCGCTTCTGGGTGACGTGTTCGGCCTTGCGGGCCTCCTTGAGCTCGTAGAGCCGGATCTCCTCCAACATGCGCCGTTTCTCGGCCTCGACCTCGTCGCGGGTGATGCCGCTGTCGGCCATGAACCGCTCCGGTGTGTAGCTCATCGGTCCGTCTCCTTTCCGTACCGCTCCTCCAGCCATACGAGATAGCGCCGTTCGGCTTCAGGTATGGCCTTCCGATACCATTTGTCCCATTTCCGCTGCTTGTCTCCGCCCACCAACATGATCGCCTTCCGCTTCGGATCGAACACGAACAGTATGCGTATCTCGCTTCTACCGGAAGATCCGGGCCTGAGCTCCTTCATCGAGGGGATGAGGCTCGACCCTTTTATCTTGCCGACTATCGGACGTTTGAGGTCAGGCCCCTGCTCCTCCAACAATGACACGGCGGCGAGTATCTGCACCCGCGATTTATGGTCGAGCGTGTTCAGCCAATCGGCTATGGGTTCCAATTCAACTTTCCACACACCCGCAAATATACCATATAAGGTATGTCCCCGCAAATCGGCGAAACAGCAAGGGCATACCGCAAAAACACGCGAGAACACATCGCCAAAGGCGACGCCCCACGCCCGAGGCCACATGGCATCTGGCACCGGCCCCGCGGACGACAAGGCATGACGGCATCACGGGCGAACGCATGGGAGAAAAGACCGAAACAACGCTAGAGTGGACGGCATGGGAGACTTCGCAATGTTCGGCCGCGCGATGGCGGACCGCCATGGCGTCGGCATCATCGTCAGCATCGACTACCACGGCGCCTCCTACGACATACAGACGCCGCGACTGCTCTGCAAGCACCTGACCGCCGCCGAGGTCCACCCCGTACCCGCGGGACTGACACTGGCCCACCGGCTCGGCCCGGACGCCACGCCCGCGCGCCGGTTCGCCGCGACGGCCGTGGACGACGGGACGTTGCAGCGCCTGTTCGAGGCGTACAAACCCGACTCCGACGCGCCGGACCATCTCCTCCACCGGCAGACGCGGTACGCGTTCGCCCAAGCCGCCGAAACGCTCAACTGGCGGGGCATGGCCGACGCCATGGCCACGCTTCCCCGCGTCACGTCCCTGTCGCCGTCCGCCACGCTCTACGACTGGGCCATGGATGTGATGTCGGCCGCATGCGACGGCACGGCGATGCCGGAACGGCCGCACGGCTTGGACGCCGAACGCGCACGCGCCGAGAGGCGGTCGAAGGCCATCATGCCGACCACATTCGCGGCGCTCTGCGAACGCGAGCGGTTGGCGGCGTTCGCGGACGTGTGCCGCCAGTGGCGGGTTCTAGGCCAAGTCGTCGAGGCTCCGGCGGATGGACGCCACCACCGGGTCGGACAATGCGGTGCCGACGCCCGGCACGCTTCGCAACGATCCGATCCTGGCGAGCCGCATGCGCGCGTCGGCCGTCTCCACGGCGGACAACGGCCTGTGGAATCCGCGCTCCCATTGTCCGGCGAACATGTCCGGATCGGCGCCGTCGTACAGGACGCCGCCGTCGCGGTCGATCACGGTGAGCCTGTCGACCAGCAGCGACGCGGCGACGGCGCGGACCGTGGCGGGCAGGTTCGCCACCGCGTTGTCATGCGCCTCCGCGGGCGTCCAACGCGCCGGCAATCCGACCGAACGGTCCCGGTAGTAGCGTTCCAGCATCGCCAGCCGCGACAGGACCGGCGGCACGGCCAGCGCGGCCCCATACGCGAGACGTCCAGCGTCCAGCATGAATTGAACGGGAACGTGGAACGGAGCCAAACGCCCTCCTGCGTGCGAAGCCAGTCGACGGGACCGGCCTCGCGGTAGAAGCCCGGGTTGGAAGAGATATACGGTCTGGTTGGTTTTCTTTCGATGCCGTCGTCCATGCCGGCCTCCATGCGTTCCAGAAGACTTTCCCGTCGATGGCGCCCGGTCCCGCGACGCATAGCCACATGGCATGACAGATTCGAGGAAACCATCCACGGCCGGCCCCAAGGAGAAACCCTACGTGCCCATCGAGCACCGCCCGCTATTGGGCGTGTCCGAAGCGGCCGCCCTGACCGGACTGGACGAGAAGATCGTCCGCCAGGCCATACGCCAAGGCGAGCTCATCGCCTGCTACGCCCATTCGTCGACCAAACGCATCCGCCGGCGTGACCTCGACGACTGGATCTCATCCCTGCCCGAACGGCCCCAATAGACGGGCCCGACGGATACGACACGGCCCCCGCATGGCTCCTTCGAGTCGTGCGGGGGTCGTGTCTTTTCCGGACGTAAGTACACCTTAAGTACACCTAGTACCTATACTGAACCCTGAAACGTAGTCGCCAGTAGGGCTCAGGGGTTATGCCCGTCAGATGTGGAAGTACAGCTCGTACTCCAGCGGGGTCGGGGCCAGACGAGCCTGGTCGATCTCGCCGCGCTTGATGCTGATCCAGGTATCGATCAGGTCGTCGGTGAAGACGTCGCCTGCGGTGAGGAAGTCGTGATCTTCCTCAAGGGCGTCCATGGCCTCAGCCAGGGAGCTCGGAACCTGCTTGATGCCAGCGTGCTCTTCCGGCGGCAGTTCGTACAGGTCCTTGTCGACCGGTGCCGGAGGCTCGATGTGGTTCAGGATGCCGTCCAGGCCTGCCATCAGCTGTGCGGAGAAGGCGAGGAACGGGTTGCAGGACGGATCCGGAGCGCGGAACTCGATACGCTTCGCAGCCGGGGAGGTGCCGGCCAGCGGAATACGGATGGCGGCGGAGCGGTTACGAGCGGAGTACACCAGGTTGACCGGAGCCTCGAAGCCCGGGACCAGACGGTGGTAGGAGTTCAGGGACGGGTTGGTGAAGGCGAGCACGGAGGAGGAGTGCTTGATCAGGCCGCCGATGTACCAGCGGGCGAGGTCGGACAGACCGCCGTAGTTCTTCTCATCGTAGAACAGCGGCTTGCCGTCCTTCCACAGGGACTGGTGGCAGTGCATGCCGGTACCGTTGTCGCCTGCGATCGGCTTCGGCATGAAGGTGGCGGCCTTGCCAGCGAGGGCAGCGGTCTCGTGGACGACGTACTTGTACTTCATCAAATCATCGCCTGCGTGCTGCAGGGAGTTGAAGCGGTAGTTGATCTCCTGCTGGCCAGCGCCTGCCACCTCGTGGTGGGAACGCTCGAGAATCAGGCCGACCTTCTGCAGGTTGGCGACCATGTCGTCGCGCAGGTCCTGGGTGTGGTCAATCGGCGGAACCGGGAAGTAGCCCTTCTTGACGCGGTTCTTGAACGCGATGTTCGGAGTGCCATCGTCCTCGGTGTCGATACCGGAGTTCCACGGAGCCTCGATGGAGTCCACCTCGTAGAAGGAGCGCTGCATGCTGTTCTCGAAACGTACCTTGTCGAAGATGAAGAACTCGGCTTCCGGAGCGAAGGAAGCGGTGTCGGCGATGCCGGTGGACTTCAGGTAAGCCTCGGCCTTGCCGGCAACCTGACGCGGGTCGCGGGAGTACGGCTCGTCGGTCAGCGGGTCGACGATGGAGAATGCCACGTCGAGGGTCTTGTGCTTGCGGAACGGATCGATGAATGCGGTGGAAACGTCCGGCACAAGCTTCATATCGGACTCGTTGATGGCCTGGAAGCCTTCCACGGAGGAGCCATCGAACGGCATGCCGTCGGTGAAGGCGTCCTTCAGGAATTCGCTTGCCGGCACGGTGAAGTGCTGCTGAACACCGATCAGATCGGTGAAGCGAACGGAGACATACTCAATGCCTTCCTTGTTGATAAGGGCCTCAGCATCAGCCTTGGTTTCAAGTGCAGTCACGGGACCGCTCCTTTCGAATAAGTTACTTACAGGCTCTTAGTCTATGGTCGCGCGTTTCGCTCACTCGCCATTTGGGTTACGAGAATGTTTCGTAATGACATATTCGAGGTGTGATTTCGTGGAAAATCGCGATTCGATTGTTACGAACAGCCACGTCCGCCCCTTCAGAAGCGTTCATTTAATGGACAGGCAGCATGAAAAAGGTCCCGATCGTATGAATACGATCGGAACCTTCCGTGACATCATGCGGGTGCTATGACCGTCAGCGGCCGCGCATGGCGCGACGGCTGACGCGCTGCGGATGCATCGGGTCGACGCCCTTCGGCACGCTCATGCCGTTCTTCAGCTGCAGGGTGCGCAGACGCTCGTTGAGCACCGTGAGCTCGGTCTTGGTGAGCACGAAACGAGTCCTCGGATGGATGGCGGCCATCAGCTTGTTCTTGTGATGGGTCGGCTGGTAGCTCTTGAACTTGAGCAGCGTCTTGCGCACGTCCTTGAGGCGGGTCTGGTTTGCGCCGGTGCCGACGTACATACGGTAGACCGGGATTTCGGAGCCGGCGGTCACGCCCTTGATGCGCTGCTCCTGACGATCCATGGCTCGCTTGACGCGATTGTAATCGCCTTCGCCCAGCAGATAGATGCCGTTGTAACCGGTACCGCGCCAGATGGCGTCCTTGGTCTTCGGGTCAATCCACACCGGTTCCTGGGGGAAGTTGAAGCCGGCCTTGCTGATGTTGCCGAGCACGCTTACTGCGGCACCGGGACGACCTTCGATCTTGGCGTAGCCGACCTTGTCGGCACGCTTGGTGAGCATCATGGTGGCGAACAGCACGCCCAGCATGACGGCAAGAATCATGAACAGGATCCAGCTGAACACATGCCACTTGAATATGACGCCCAGTACGACGAACACGACAATCGGTGCCACGAACACGCCACCGCACAGCCACGGAAGCGCCTTATCCTCAGCTTGGGTGTATTTGAAGATCTGGATGATCTGGCTGATGGTGCCTTGCTTCTTCTGCTTCTTTTTCTCTGCTTTATCTGCCATCGACTTCCTCGCTTGACGGTTCGGTTACACACACTGGGACGATAGTTTATCAGGAACCATGCCATTTATGGTGCGACTGCGCTATTCTACTCCGCCTATCTCGTATGCAGCGGGCGTCCGTCCGCTTTCAGCAACGCCTCACCGAGCGTCTCGCTGAACGTGGGATGCGGGTGGATGAGCCGTGCCGCATCGGCAAGCGGGACACGGTTGCCGACCAACTGTTCGGCTTCCGCTATCAAATCACTGGCGATTGGGCTGACGATGTGCACGCCCAACACCACCTGCATATCAGGATTGTTCGCAAACGCACCGCTGACGACGGTCATCGATCCGCCTTCACCGCTCATCAGCATACGCGCGTTGGACAGCATCGGGTATGCCGTCTCCTTCGGCTCGACCACGTCTTCGAGCGCTTTTGCCTGGTCGAGCGTCAATCCGACGCTTGCTGCTTCGGGGAAAGAGAACACCACCTGTGGCACGGTGTCGTCAATCACGGGTTTTGGATCGGCTCCGGCGATTTTCTCAGCGATGGTGATGCCTTGTTCAAAGGCGCGGTGGGCCAGCGCATGACCTGGAGTGATGTCTCCCAGCGCCCACACGCCATCAAGGTTCGTCCGTCCGTATCCGTCGACGGTCACGTATCCTCGTTCGTCGAGCTTCAGGCCGCTGGAGCGGAACCAGTCGGCGTCGGTATTGGGCACACGTCCGATGGCGGCAAGCACCACTTCGCCGTAAGCGGTGCGGTCCTCATCGGAATCGCCCTGCCGATAGTGCACAGTGGCCCCTAGGTTCGCGCCAGTGTCGACACGGTCCACCGCGGTGCGTGCGATCACGTTCACTCCCCTGCGTTTCAGCTCACGTGTCAGCGTCATCGAAGCACGGCGTTCCCATGTGGACAGCACGCGGTCCTTACGAATCAGCAGTGTCACTTCGCAACCGGCGGCATTCCACAGCGACGCGAATTCCAATGCCACCGCACCCGCACCGATAATCACCGCGCTGGAGGGCAAGGTATTCAGCTCCAACGCCTGGGTGGAATCGATCAGCGCGCCGGCGAACGGATTTCCAGGCAACGCAAGCGGACGCGATCCGGTTGCCAGCACGACGTCGTCGGCATCGATCGCAAGTTCCGTTTCAACCGGTTCGAACACGCCGGCTTCCACGGACCGCGATACCTGCGTCTCCCCCTCAGCCGGCGTGACACGTACTGTATGCGCGTTCTGCAATGCCGCGCAACCGCGGAATACGGTGACGCCGCGATGCGCCAGCAGGCCCGTCAGCCCTTTCGTCATCGTTTCCACGGTGGAGACGCGGAAATCACGTAATCTGCCGAAATCGATGCTCTGCAGCGTGGCGTTGATGCCCATGCGTTCGGCGTTATGGATGGTTTCGACGCTATGCACGGCGGTCAACAATGCCTTCGATGGGATGCATCCGCGGTTGAGGCATGTGCCACCGAGCGTACCGTCACGTTCGATCAACGCCACCGATTTGCCGAGCTCCGCGGCACGCAGTGCCGTAGAGTAACCGCCGGGGCCGGCTCCGATGATAGCGATGTCGAAATGCTGTTGAACCATATTGAATCCCAATTCGTTCCTCATTGATTCGTTTGCACGCACGTGAAGTGAGCTTTTGTTCGATGCGAGCAATCGTTTTCCATGGTAATGGAAAAGCCGTCAGTTGTTCGCTGACGGCTTGAAAAATCACCGGCGGTTCTCGATACCGATCACTCCGGCCAGTGTCCACGCTTCGGGTAACGAGGCTTCGGAAGCCTCCAACGGCGAATCTGGATGGCACGGCTCCACGCATAGGAACCGGAACGCATGCCCTTGGCCACGGACTGCTCACCGAATTTCTCGATGAGCTTCTTCTTGAGCTTGTGCCACATGACCGCCACGTCGATAATCACGGCGAACAAGTAGACATACATGATCAGCATGAGCGGCAACGCCAATGCAGGCCACTTGTAGGTGACGACCATGGATCCGATCAGGATTATGAACGCGACCGGGATGAAGAACTCGCCCAGATTGAAGCGGGCATCGACGTAGTCACGGATGTAGATGCGCCACGGCAGACGTTCCGACTTCGGCATGTGGTTGATGTCGCCACTTTGCATGGCATCGTATTCGGCGTTCTCACGTTCGCGGATGCGGGCCTTGGCCGCCTTACGGCTGGCGTCGCGATCCTTGGGGACCAGCGGACGGAGATTCTGCGCCTGGGCGTCCTTGCGCTTCGGGGTCGGACGGCCCTTGCCGGAGGTCGGCTGTGCAGCCTTGCTCTCGACGTTCTCCTGCGCCGGCTCTTCCTTCTTGGTAAACAAACTCATGTCTATAGAGCGTAAGGTGACGTATCGACGCTCGATGCCGCCCGCGATGCCATTTGCGTTGCGGTTCAAGCTGCGGTCGGACGGTCTGCGAAGAACGGATACAATGGACATTCGTCACACGATATTCAATCCGCGTAATACACGCGCATATATAGGGAGCATCAAGGATTATGACAGCTTTAGGAGCCGAAGAGATTCGCACGCGCGTCGAATCTGATTTCAGCCGCATCGTCGACGTGTTGAACCAGAAGATCGCCTTGCAGTCGATTTCCGCGAAAGGCATCACCGCCGATCATATGAAGCGTTCCGCGCAATTCGTGGCGGACCTGCTGCGCGAGGTCGGCGTCGATACGAAGGTGGTGCAGTCGCACAACCCCGACGGCACGCCGGGCGCTTGGGAGGTCATCGGTTCCAAAAACGTCAGCGAGGATGCGCCGACGGTGCTGCTGTACGCGCACCATGACGTGCAGCCGGTGCCGGATCCGAGCGTATGGAACACCGACCCGTTCGTCGGCACTGAAATCGACACGCGTCTGTATGGTCGCGGAGCCGCGGATGATGGTGGCGGAATCGCCATCCATTCCGGCGCGCTGAAGGCGTTGGGCGATGATTTGAAGGTGAACATCAAGGTGTTCATCGAAGGTGAGGAGGAGATGGGTTCTCCGAGCTTCATTCCGTTCATCGAAGAGCACCGGGACGAGTTCGCTTCCGATGTGATCATTGTGGCCGATTCGGGCAACTGGTCCGCTGAGATTCCGTCGCTGACCACGTCGCTGCGTGGCAACACCGATATTGATGTGCATGTCAAGGCGTTGGAACATCCGGTGCATTCCGGCCAGTATGGCGGCCCGATTCTTGACGCGAACACGCTGGCTGCGATGTTGATTTCCTCCATGTACGACGCCAATGGCGATTTGGCCGTGCCGGGCGTTGCGTCCGAGGAACCGGTTGGCGGCCTGCAGCGTGATATGGACGAGGCGACTGTGCGTGCCGACGCGGGCATCGTCGAATCGTATCGTCTTGCCGGCACCGGTTCGCTCGCCGCGCGTCTGTGGACGAAGCCCAGCGTCACCGTCATCGGGTTCGACGCGCATCCGGTGGAAGGATCCTTCAACGTCATCTCTCCTGAAACCACGTTCCGTCTGAGCTTGCGCACCGCGCCGAACCAGCGCCCGGAAGAGGCCCAGGAGGCGTTGGCCAAGTTCATGGTGGAGCATGCGCCGTTCGGTGCCGAAGTGTGGGTCGACAAGCTCGACAACGGCATGGGCTGGGCCATGGATCCGAACGCTGAGGCCACCAAGGACGCCATGGACGCCATGGAGGAAGCGTTCGGTGTGGCTCCGGTCAACAAGGGCGAGGGTGGCTCCATCCCGTTCATTCCGGAATTGCAGCGCATCTTCCCGAAGGCGCAGGTGCTGGTCACCGGTCCGGAGGATCCGAAGGCCAACGCGCATAGCCCGAACGAGTCCATCAGTCTGCCGGCGTTGAAGAACAACGTCATCACCGAAGCGTTGCTGCTGGATAAGCTCGCCAAGTAAGAAGCCGTGTAAGGCTTGCCGAAATAGAATAAAGCTCTCTGTCATACGATTCCGATTGGAACGTATGACAGAGAGCTTTATCATTTAGCTGCCGATTGGGGAATCATCATCCATTAGTTGGACACGTTGCTGAACGCCCAATGCCAGTAGCCGGTGTAGTATGCGGTGGCCAACGCGATTGCCGGCACCGCGATGCAGATGGCGTAGAACAGCCAGTCGACCGCATGCAGTTTCGATTCGCGCGCTTGGCTTCGTGGCGCGTCGGATCCGAATCCGCGCGCTTCCATGGCGGTGGCGAGCTTCGTTCCACGTCGGATGGATACGACGAGCAGGCTGAATGCTTGCGAGAAGACGCGTTTGATGGTGCTGCCGTCGCCGAGGCCACGCGAGCGGCGTGACTGGCCGAGTGCACGCCAATCGTCCTGCAGCAGCGTGAACATGCGCATGCCGGCAAGGCCGCCGTATACGAAACGTTGCGGCAGGCGCAGAATCTGCACGAGTCCGTCGGCCAGATCGGTCGGGTCGAGTCCCAAAGCCAGAATCACACCCGGCACGGCGATTGCGGCGACACGTAGGAATGTGGCCAACGCCAGATAGAGCGATCCTTGGGAGATGACGATGATGCCGCCCAGATTGGCCAGCACCGTGCCGGATGTCTTGCCGTACAACGCCACGGAAACGAAGCTGCCTGTGGCCGCTATCCATACCGGCCATGTCTTGCGCAAGACCGTCCAGGGAGCCACTCCGCCGATCCATAACAATAGCATTTCCAAACCAAACGCCACGGATGCCGAAACGACATCGAGGGTGAAGAACATCGGAATGCACAGGATCAACGCACCGATGAAACGGCTTACCGGGTTGATTTTCGCCACGAACCATGACGGTGACGCCGGCTTCGTTTCGTTACGACGTTCCTTGTGTGGCACCACGGTAATGGTTTCGAGCTTTTCATTGCCGTCGCGCCCACTGTTTTTGTTGGTTTCGAGCATGTCACTCCCCCTCTCTGACCAAAATACGGCGTGCGCCCAGCGCTTCGATGAGCGGCTCATCGTGCGTAATCATGATGACCGCGCAACCTTGGTCGCGCGCACCGGCGATCAATTGGACCATGCTGGTCCACGTGGTGAAATCCTGTCCGAATGTCGGCTCGTCCATGACCAGCACTTTTGGCGCGGCAGCCAGCATGGACGCCACGGACAGTCTTCTTTTCTCACCGCCCGATAGGGTGAATGGATTCGCTTTGGCGAAGCGGGAAAGATTCAGGCGTTCCAACAGCCTGTCGGCGATGGAATACACCTCCTCGTCGGTTTTGCCCATGGATTTGGGGCCGATGGCCACCTCGTCTCGCACGGTGGATGCGGCGAACTGGTGTTCCGGCTCTTGGAACACCATGCCGATACGTCCCAGCAAGTCGCGGCTTTTCCATGTGATCACATTGTTTTCGCGATGGGGAGGTACCAGATCGTCCGCCATGCATACACGTCCTGCCATCGGTTTGAGCAGTCCTGCGAGAGTGAGTCCGAGTGTGGATTTGCCCACGCCGTTTCTGCCGGTCAACGCGGTCACCTCACCGGAATGGAATTCGAGGTCGATATGCTCGCCGAGCGGGAAATCATAGCCGAAGCTCAGATCCCGCGTGTAAAGCACGACATCCTGCGGTTGCCGGATTTGTTCCGGTTTGGGCGCGTGGCTTTCGATGGTGCGGCCCGGCACCCACGCACCGCCGTCGGCAAGCACCTGACCCATGTGGCCGAACACTTCGTCTGGAGTGCCGTCGGCGATTACGCCGCCGACGTTCGAATCGGCTTCGGGTTTGCCCAGCACGATGACGCGGTCGACCAGGTCGAGCCACACGTCGATATGATGTTCCACCACAACCAGCGTCTCATGGGTTTGTTCGAGGACGTGGCGGACAGCGTCGTGCACTTCCTTGACACCGTCCGGGTCAAGGTTGGCGGTCGGTTCGTCAAGCAGCAGCAGGCCAGGGTGCATGGCCAGCACGCCCGCCAAGGCGAGGCGCTGACGTTGCCCGCCGGAAAGTCCTCGTGTGGAGCGGTCGAACGCCATGTAGTCGAGCCCGACGATGTCAAGGGCGGCTCGTGCCCGGTTCCAGATTTCATCTTTCGGCAGGTTCAGGTTCTCGCAGCCGAATGCGGTGTCGTCTCCGGCACGTTCGAGAATCGTCTGCGAGTCCGGGTCCTGAAGCACCAGCCCGCAACGTCCGCGCGCTTGTCTGGCGTCGACGCCGTCGATGAGCAGCTCGCCTTCCTGCTCGCCTTCGTCATCTCCACCGAGCACGCCGGCCAAACCGGACATCAGGGTTGATTTGCCTGCGCCGGAAGCGCCAAGCAACAGTACCCGCTCCCCCGGTTTGATGTCGAAGTCGACGTGTCGTAGCGCGAAATCCTTACGTGAGGCGTGTCTCCATCCCCAATCATGTGCGGTCACGCCGGCCGCTGTTGTGTTCTGAACGTCAGTGGTCATTCGTCGTTCTTTCTTCTGATTGTCATGCTGTTGTTTCGTATGCCGTTGTCATGCGATGCGCCATCACAAGAAAATCCCGCACCACCTTGATGTGATGCGGGATTTGCTTGCATCGGACAATCAGACCAGTTCCTGCGTACGACCGGATTCGAAGCGGTCGAGCACGCCGGTCTTGGCGATGGCCACCTGCAGGAGGTACATCACCGCGCCGGCGAGCACCGCGCCGGAAATGGCGGAGGCGATCAGGTAGATGCTGACGCGTAGCGCGCTCCAAGCCGGATTGGTAAGCCAGTAGTACAGGCCGCAGCCGACGCCTGCAAGTGCGCCGGAGATCGTGGTGGACAGCAGGTCCCACTTCTTATAGGCGAAGATGGCAAGACCGATTTCGGCGCCGAGGCCCTGCACGATGCCGACGATCAGCGAGCCGCCGACGCCCCACTGGTTGCCCATGGTGAGTTCGAGCGCGGCCGCGAGGGTTTCCGCGAACAGTGCGGCTCCAGGCTTGCGCACGATGATGGCGGCCAGAGGGCCTGCGAACAGCCAGAAAGCGTTAAGCAGGCCTTCGAAGCCTGGAGTCACCGCCTCGAAGAGGGCCAGCGGCGCGGTGCAGACGATGTCCCAGCCCCAGAAGATCACGCCGGATGCGACGGCGATGATGGCTGCGACGACGATATCGACCACGCGCCACTTGTTGTTGTGTTTGCGAACTGCGGAAGACTGGTTTTCTTCAGTCATGGGATATGTGCCTTTCTCTTTTCGTCAAGGCACGGGAAATAGAGAGACGTCCGTGCGCCGGCATTACCCGGTATACGTTCATACGGTTGAAGCGGTTGCTTCCTCTCAGCCATTCGGCCCCCGTGTCTGCGCCTGATATTACACAGGACCCACGATTTACGTCGGTTTTGTCTCATAACGGATTCCGTATTCCGTGGCTGAGTCGCATTCCGATGTGTTGTTTTGGAGGAACGCTCCAACCGTATGGTGATTTTATTGAGGCAGTCTCATCAGCGATTCGGCAAGATTCTTGAATGTTTCTCCGATACCGTCCGACCGCAACGCGCCCTCTTTGGTTAGGACTGCGGGCCGGCCTGCTTCGCCGGTTTCGCGCAGTTCAGGCTCCAATGGGAGTTGTGCGAGCAGTGGCACTTCATAGCCGAGGCTGTGGGTCAGCTGTTCGGATACGCGTGCGCCGCCACCTTCGCCGAAGATACGTAGCTTCTCGCCTTTGTGCTCGTAGTAGCTCATGTTCTCCACGACGCCGCGAACTTTCATCGGCACCTGCAATGCCACCAGGCCGGATCGTACCGCGATGTCGGAGGCGGATGGCTGCGGTGTGGTGACCACCACCAGTTCGGCGTTCGGCAGTGCCTGTGCCACGGAAATCGCCATGTCGCCGGTGCCGGGCGCCAGGTCGAGCAGCAATACGTCCGGCTCGCCCCACCATACGTCGGATAGGAATTGTTCCAAGGAGCGTTGCAGTCTTGGACCACGCCATAGGATGGCTCTGTCCGCGCCGGCGAACATGCCGATGGAGATCAGTTTCACACCCCATGCGGTGACGGGCATGAGCATGCCGTTGAGGTTCGTGGGCTGTGATTGCACGCCGAATAGCCTGGGCAGCGAGAAACCGTAGATGTCGGCGTCGATGGCGGCGGTATCGTAGCCGAGCGCCGCGAATGTGGCTGCCAGATTGGCGGTGACAGACGATTTGCCCACGCCGCCTTTGCCGGAGGCGATGGCGAAGATGCGGGTTTTGATGCCGGGTTTGTTGAACGGGTTCTGTTTACGTTCCGCTTTGAGGCCGGCCACCAGCTGGGTGAGTTTGTCTTGGCTCATGGAGCCGACTTCGATGCTGGGAATCAACGTGGCATCGGGATAGGAGGCGACCGCGCCGTTGATCTGGTTGGTGATGGTCTGCGACAGCGGACAGCCTTCCACGGTCAGTTCGACCCGCACCCGTACGTCGTACGTGTTGGTTTCGCCTGCCACTGGCGTGGCGTCAATGGCTGCGATCATGCCCAAGTCGGTGACGGACCTGCCCAGTTCGGGGTCAATCACTTTGCTTAGCCGTTCGTAGATGCGCGCTTCGATGGTGCGCTCGTCGCTCATGCTTCCTCCTTATGCCGCGTACCACAGTAGCGGTTCGCGGCACGGCTTGCCAGATGTGTGGCGATTATTCAACTGTTCCTGTGTCGAGCAGCTGTTTGAATTGGTCTTCGTTGAGCATGGGGATGCCCAGTTCCTCGGCTTTTGCGGCTTTTGAGCCGGCATTCTCGCCTACGACGACCCAATCGGTTTTCTTGCTGACGGATCCTGCGGCTTTGCCTCCGCGCAGAACGATGGCCTCTTTGGCGGAATCGCGGGAGAATCCTTCCAACGAGCCGGTGACCACGACCGTTTTGCCTGCCAATGTTTGCGGCAGTCCGCTGGCTTGGGCTTGTCCGACTCCTACGCCGGCTGCCTTCCATGCGTCAAGCACGGCACCGCGCCAATTGCCCGGCTCACGGGCCGCGGTGAACCATGTGACTACGGATTCCGCAATTTCCGGACCAATACCGTCGATTTGGGACAATTCGTCCACGCTGGCATGTTCGATGGCATCCAACGTACCGAACGCGCTGGCGATGGTGCGTGCGGTGGGCGGTCCGAGCCTGCGGATGGACAGGGCCACCAGAACGCGCCACAGGTCGGCATGGCGGGCTTTGTCCATTTCGTCGAGCATCTTGCGGGTGTTTTCCGCCGGACGAATGTACACCGGCTGCACGCTGGACGTGCCTCCACGGGATACCTTGATTTCCTCGCGGATCACCACGGCGTCATCCGGCACCACGTATTGCGGATATTCCGCGGTCTCGTCGATGTCGGCTTCCTTGCGTTTGCGGGCGGCGGTAGGCGCGGTCCAGAATGCGGGCACCTGATGCCATAATCCAGATCCGCCCACACGTTTGCGCACTTTCTTGATCTTGCCGTTTGACCCGACGGTCTCGTGGATTTCGATGATTGGGGCCTCGCGCCAGACGCGCACATCCTTGAGGTCTGCGGACGTCAACGAGAACAGCCCGGCCTCGCTGGACAGCACAGGTGTCTGCATGGGCGGCAGTTCCAGTCCCGCCACCGTCTCGTACGGTTCAGGCTCCTCACCGGGTTTCACCACGATTTCGGTGATGTTCGGCGCATACGTGTCGATGGAATCGGGCCTGTCCTCTTCGGGATTCGTCAGCGCAATGGCTGATTGGTCGCCCAGATGTTCGATATCGAACGCCTTGCGGGACGCCAGATTGATGATCCGCTCGGTCAGCTGCGCCGGGCAGGATTCCACGTTCGGGCAGCGTATATCTTTGTCTCCCTCTTTGGCGGGAGCGAGTTCCGCGCCGCAGCTCGGGCAACGCGTGGGCATCACGAACCGGCGGATCTGGCCCTCACGTCCCTTGCGCCGCTCCAGCACCGGACCAACGAGCTCGGGAATCACGTCTCCCGCCTTGCGCACCACCACGGTGTCGCCGATGAGCACGCCTTTGCGTTCCACTTCAAAGGGGTTGTGCAGCGTGGTACGGGATACTGTGGAACCGGCCACGTACACGGGTTTCAACACCGCCACCGGAGTCACACGTCCGGTGCGCCCCACCTGCACAGTGATGTCAAGCAGCTCGGTATTGACTTCTTCCGGTGGATATTTGTAGGCGATGGCCCAGCGCGGCGCACGCGATGTGGCACCAAGGGAACGCTGCAATCCCAAATCGTCGACCTTCACGACGATGCCGTCAAGCGCGTGTTCGATGTCGCCTCGGTGTTCGCCGTAATAGTCGATCATGTCGAGGATTTCCTTGAACGACGTGACCTCACGGTTGTGCGGAGAGACGGGCACACCCCATTTCTTATACAATTCGTAGGCTTCGGATTGGTCGTTGACCACATCATGGCCGTTGCCGGCGTGCCCCGCACCCCAACGCAGCGATCCGATGCCGTGCGCGTAGAAGCTCAGGCGACGGGTTGCGGTGATACGCGGATCCTTCTGTCTCAGGCTACCTGCGGCCGCGTTGCGGGGATTGGCGAATGGCGCGCGACCGGCGTCCTCGTTCTCGGCGTTCAGCTTGTTGAAATCGTCCCATCGCATGAACACTTCGCCGCGGATCTCCACGAATTCGGGAATGTCTTCCTCCGGTCCGGCAAGGTTCTGCGGAATGGTGGAGATGGTGCGCACGTTGAGAGTGATGTCCTCGCCGGTCACGCCATCGCCTCTGGTCAGACCCTGTTCAAGCACGCCGTTGCGGTAGATGAGGTTCAGCGCAAGACCGTCGATTTTCACCTCGCAGGTCATGGGCAGTGGCTTCGATTCGGGCCAATCCAATCCCCTGAGCACGCCGTCGTACCATTCGCGCAGCTCCTCGATGGAGAACACGTCATCGAGGCTCATCATGCGCGATGGATGACGTACGGAAGCGAAGTCGTTGGAGAACGTGCCGCCCACGCGATGGGTCGGTGACTGCGGTGAGTCAAGTGATGGGAACTGCGCCTCAAGCGATTGCAGGCAGCGCAATCTTGCGTCATATGCCGCGTCGGATGAGACGGGGGCATCGTCGATATAGTATGCGATCTGGTCTGATTCCACCCATGCGGCCACGCGCGCCCACAGCCTGGCCGCGGCTTCGGCGCTCATCGAAGCCACATCAACCTTGTCGAGGCGCATGGCGTCGGCATCGGTCGGCTGCAACGCGGCAATCCAACGTTCGCTGCCCGGAGTCAGCGAAGCCAGCCCCTCATCGGCCACGACGGCCGCGGAACTACCGTCGCTCTCCGGCGCGTCGAAATCCCATGCCAACTGTTCGGAATCATCACGATTCGTCATTGTCACCGCTTTCCCATCATTTCCGCCATGCCGCGCGGATGTCCACGCCAGCACCGATTATCGCACAAATGTTCGACCGTTTTGTTAGTTGTTCAGAGAGCGCAGGAACTGCACCTGCACCACGTCGGCACCGTCATGGTCTTCGTAATCCATGCGCATCGCGGCCACCGACAGGGTGCGTGCGGGCACGAACATGCCTTTGTCCACGCAGACGCGGGCCGCTTGGTGCATCAGGGGCGCGACCGGCGTGTTCGGCCATACCGGCAGTCCGGCGTCGGCGAGCACGTGGATGGCTTCCTGCACGTTGGTCGGCACCGGAATGCACTGCGATTGCGCTCTTCCGATCAGTTCCTGCAGTTCGCTTTCGAGCATGGCGATACGTCCGGGGGCGATCTCCTCGCTCATGATGTATGAGGCGGCGGCAAGGTCGAAGTGGTCGCACATCCATTCCGCATAAGCGAGGCGATAGTAGGCAAATGAGGCGTCTTCCCGGTCAAGCGCGACGTTCAGCGCGTTGAGGCATGCCGCACGTGCCGGATCCCAGTCCTCGGCACGCCCCAGCTGCACGGCGAGCTTGAGGTGCGACAGCGGGTATGCGGGGGCGTAACGCACCATGGCGTTCAGATGCGGCAGCGCGGCATCGACGCCTTTGACTTGGGCGAGCAGGTCGGCAAGCTCCATATGCATGTAGAACAGGTTGTCGGGAATGAGCACCGTTCTTTCGCCTTCGGTGGCGAACATGCGGTTGTAGATGACGCGTTCCGCATATGAATTGAAGTACCGCGGCACGCCCGGATTTTCAGCGAAGATCCGGTCCATGCGTTCGAGTGTGGACTGGGCGGATTCGATGGCCCGCTCGACGTCTCCGGAGAACAGCATGTCTCGTGCCTTCAGACGTTCGTCATCGAGGGATTGTGCCAGTTCGAATGAGAAGTCGGGCGTGTCTTCGCCGTCGATCAGCGCGCTGGTGACCTGCGGTGCCAATTCGGTCAATTCCGGATCGGATATGGAATTGATGATGTCCATGGCCTGTTTGGCTTTGGCCACCGATTCGAGTCCGTCGCTTTGCGCAAGACGATGGAACTCCCCCACGGCGCGCTGCAACAGGTCGACACGCTGGATGGACAGGCCCATCATGTTCTCACAGCCGAACAACTGCGCCGTGCCGTCATCAAAACGAATGTCGGACAGTTCGGGTTCTTCTTGGCTTCCCGCCGGTGAGAATCGGCTGTCACGAAGGTCGAAGGCCGCATCGATGGGTTTGAGCGCGCCTTTGCCGTCCACGTCCATTTCGGCGTCGAACATGCGGTATGTGGCGGTTGGATGGGCCAATCCGTCAGTGTCGAGCCGCTTCAGGAACTCGTCGCGGGTGAAGGTGACGGTCACCAAGTTGCGTACGGTCGGGTTTTTGCGCAGCTGCGCCATCGGATCGTCGTCATCATCATCGAGGTAGGTGTCGTACTCCGTTTTGTCGCTGGCGTCGTCCCGCATGGAGGCGTCGTCATCATCGGCGCGTCCGTCCGGTACCGCGAACGCCATTTCGTCGAAGTCGATGTCTTTCATCAGGTCTTCGAACTGGCCGTCCACCGTATCGTCTCCAGTGCCAACGCTATCCGAGCCAGCCGAATCGTCGGAATCGATTGATTCGGATGAGATATCGGTGGTTCTCGGAGTGACGGGCCGAGCCGGATCGCCATGGTAGTCGCCGTCCTTTGGAGCGGCTTTGGATCCGGATGGCCTCATGTCTCCGGTACGGATGCGTTCGAAGGCGCTTAACGCCTCGCTCATCAACTCGCTGATGGCGGAATCCTGTTCGGCTACGGCCTCTTCCAGACCAATCGAATCGATGTGCATCGACACGCGTTTGACATTCGGATCGGCTCCGAAGCTCAGCGCGGCCATCATGAGTCCGACGCGCAGATTGTAATCGACGCTCATACGCGTGCGTTCGACGTCGGTCAGGTCGATCCACGCGCGGCGCGATACGTCGTATCGGGTGAACGGCATCATGGACACTCCAGCAGAAGTGAAGCCGATTGCGACTTCGCCGTCGCTGAGGTCGCACCGGAAGTCAACGTCGAAACGGTATGGCAGACGCAGGCTGCGCAGCAGACGGGACATGGTCTGCCGGTACACCCATTCGGAACCTCCGTCGGCGCCGAAATCGCCTTCCAACACGTTGTCCTTGGTTGATTCGGCGACTTCACGCCGGAAGTCGGCCGCGATATCCGCCAGTCGGCTGGCGGCCTGGATGCCGTCTTCCCGGTTCGGGTCGAGGATCGCGCCGAACCGGTCGTCCGGTTTCAACGCGATCAGCGTCGGATTCTCCAGCAGGGCGAAGTCGATCTGCGCGGCTTCGGCACGCGTCACCGTGTCCTCCGTGGGGAGAGCGCCGATGCGTGCGTTACGTTCCAGCCATGAGCTGACGGCGGCGAAGCGGTTGAGGTTGCCCTCGATGTTGAGGGCGCACAGCACTGCCGAGAACGGCAGGGAGGAATCCCATGCGAAGAAGTAGCATCCGGAATAGCTGGATGTGTACAGGCGCAGCGGTTCCGCTCCGTGCACAGCTTCGAGCCCTTGATCGGTATCGAGCGCGTGGGCTTCGCGCATCAGATCGGCGAAGTAGTCTTCCAGGCCGGAGGCGCGCATGCCATGCGACCGGGCGCTCATGGTGTCTCTGATGGACCGTCGGATGGCGCCTATGGGCGCTTCGCGGTTGAGCCTGCGGAAAATGTTGCCGGAACCGAAGCCGACGAGCAGGCCGTTCATCTGTGGAAGCATGTAGGCGGCGAAGAAGGCGATGGTGATGGCGTCCCGGTATTCGAGGTCGAACCGCATATTCGCTGGCAGGTTGGCGCGCATTTGCTCAAGCGTGTAACGGCTGCCGGTTTTGAGCCATGAGGCGAGCCACATCATGCGACCGCCCGGCATGCGTCCCACGACGCCGCCTTGCGTGGCGCGCACCGTTTTCGGATTGCGGCTGGCCGCATGGCCGAGTCTTGGACCGTCCGCCAACGTAAGGGTTTCCTCTTTGACGAAGACGAACCGCGGTTCGAGTTCCTGCGTGTCCATGTCCGGATCGGTGCCGGCGAAGACACGCGCTTTGCCGTCCGCGAGCGCGATTTGGGCGAAGTGGTCGCTGTCGGTGAACAATCCGATGGAGAAGGCATGGCCGTGGGTCTGCGGCAGTTGGGCCCATCCGAGGCGGAATCCTCCGGGCACGCCTTCGAATCCGTCGATGATGTGTCGTTTGATGAGCGGATTAAGCCGGATGGCGTTGCGGGTCAGTTCGTCGACGATGTCGTCGGGCTTGTCAAGCGCCTTGCCGAAGGGGTTGGCGTGGATGTGGCGCGGCGTGGCCTGGTTGACGAGTCGCCGCACATTTTGCCTGACGCGTTCGAGCATGGTCCGGTTATGTTCCGGTTGGCTGGCCGGGTCTGATGGTGTGCGGTGAGACATGTGTGCTATTCTTTCAATCCAACGCGACATGAAGCTATTAGAATAATGACGTGACTTTTTCGAAGCAGCGTTTTCAGGCACGTCGTCGTATGTGCGCAGCCATTGTAGTCGCTTTCGCGGTGATGGTGGCGGTCGAGTGCGTGTTGTGCAATATGCCGTTTTGGCGTTCCTTGGCCGCATCGGGTGATTCCGCCGCCGCGTACAACGTGCTGGGCCCTGGGCTCGAACGTACTGACGAGGGGTTGTTGAAGGTCACCGATCCGACGCAGGCATATATGCAGGTCGATGCGGATGGCTCGTCGGAATATGTTCGTATGGATCCGGTGTCTTCGAAGGCGTTGGATAAGGCAGCCAGACAATCGGAGCAGGTGTTGCGCACGGTTCGCGTCCGTCCTGATGTCAATCGCAGGGCCGGTACGGTCAGTTCGGTGTCGGTGTCTTCGCCACGTTCGCTGTATGTGCATGCGGCGGCTGCAGGTGGTTCGGTGTGCGTGCGGATTGTCGAGCCGAAGGGTTCGCTGATTCCGTTTGATGCGGTGCGTGCGAATGTGCGTGTACCGTTCGCGTTGAATCCGTTGCGTATCGGCGTGATGGTGGCCGTGTTGGCGATGGTACTGGTGTGGAGGCCTGGTTCGCGGTTGTGGCGGATGCCGTTGGATACGACGAGTGTGAGGCAGCGTGCGTGGCTGGGGGCGCTGCTGGCGGTGCCTGTTGTGGTCACTTGTGCCGTTGTGGTGTGGCAGCTGGTGGAGGCGGCTCCGTTGAGCTTCCATACGAAAGGCACGTACACGTATGATTTCGACCAGTACGATTACGTGGCAAGGGCGCTGCTTGATGGTCACGCGTGGTTGGATTTGGATGTGCCGGATGCGTTGCGTGACGCGGCGGATCCGTATGATGTGGCCACCCGGCAGCGGTTGCTTGCCGATGGCGTAAGCCCAGTGTATTGGGATTACGCGTTCTATCAGGGGCACTGGTATTCGTATTTCGGTGTGGTTCCCGCGTTGTTGTTGTTCCTGCCGTATCGGGCGGTCACATCGTTGTTCGTCGATGGCGGGCTGATGATGCCCTGCGGTGCGGCCGTGCCGCTGCTGATGCTTGGTTTTCTGGTATTCGGATGTCTGCTGGTGATTCGTGTGATATCCCGAATTCGTCCGAATGCGCCGTTGGCTGCGGTCAGTATGCTGTGCGTGTTCATGCTGTTGGCTTCCAATGGTTTGTATCTGTGGTATCGGACGAATTTCTATTCGGTGCCGATCGCCGCCTCCCTGTTTCTGAGCGTGTTGGGATTGTGGCTGTGGTTGGGCGCCGCCAAGCGGGTGCCGGTGTCAGGCGATCGGATTCGTGAGGTTGATGGCACGCAGTCGTTGTCGTTGCCCCATCTGGCTGCAGGCTCGATGTGCATTGCGGCCAATCTGGGGTGCCGTCCGCAGTTCATTCTCGTGGCGTTGCTGGCTTTCGTAATATTCTGGCCGCAGATTCAGTCGATTTTCCGTCACGCCTCCAATGATTCCTCCCTTCCCCATATGTCGGTCTGGCGTCTGATGCGCGCGCCGTTGGCCGCATTGCTTCCCGCATTGATTGCGATCGTTCCTCTGCTGGCGTACAACGTGGTCCGGTTCGGATCACCGCTCGACTTCGGCACCTCATATCAGATGACGGTCACGGATATGACCAGTTATCGGCAGCCATTGTCGAATCTTGCGCTGACCGTCGCATATTACCTGTTCCTGCCGTTGCGGTTCACGGATGCGTTTCCGTTCCTCGCCGTCAATCCGACGCCTCTTCCCACTTGGGGATTTACCGAGGCAATGCCTGGCGGCTTATTCACGATAGCTCCGTTGACGTTGGCCGCGCTGGCCTGCCCGTTCCTCTACCGGCGTATGCGCAAGGCCGGGCGCACGAACACATGGCTGTTGTTGACATCCAGCCTGGCATTGGGATTGCTGCTTGTGGTGATTGACTCCCGCATGGCTGGTTTGGGATGGCGGTACATCGCCGATTTCGGATGGCTGTTTGCCTTGGCCGCGTTGCCTTCGTTGCTGATCGTACTTGATTGCGGCAAGCCGCGTCTGCGTTGGGTATGTCGTGCCGGATTCCTCGCGCTGCTGCTGTTCACGCTGGTTGTCGCGCTGATGTCGTTGTTCCTGCCCGGGCGTGACGATGAGATGTTGCGCAACAATCCCGCCCTCTATCTCGACGTGCAGTCCTGGTTCATGTTGGGTTGACGTCCGACATAAGCTACATCCAGTAAAAATTCAGGTTTCTTTCCTGATTCATATAGCAGTTTTTCCGGTTTGCTCTGAGTTTCATCGGCAATCATAGTGATTGTCATCATTGTTGCTTTGAGTTATGTTCCGGGGGTCGCCGACCATGAAACCGCTTTCGCCGCCACGCAACCATCCTCGGGCCGCACGTTGGATGCCAAAGGCGACATCGTGCTGCTCACCACCGAACTGGGCCGCGACGACAACGCCGTGCAGGACCAGGTCGTCAAACTCGATGCCGAAACCAGCAGTGTGACGCGACTGTTGGATTTCGGCAGCCTGTTCGCCGATTACAAGGCGTCCGCCACGCATGCGGGCACGGACGATTCGGATGAACTGCCCGTGAACCTGCGCGCGGTTGCGCCTGCGGTTCGTTACAATCGGCGGTATGGGTTTCTTCGATTCGCTGTTCGCCGGTAAACGTTCCACACCGGCTTCGTCCGTCACGTTCCATCTCGACCAGGCCGCCCACATGTACGAGGACGGCAATATCGGCTTGGAGGCCACCACGCTTGATATCACACCTGACAGCAAGCGTGTGGCGGTGATAGGTTTGAACGGTGCCGGCAAGACCACGCTGCTCAAATTGTTGGATGGCGCGTTGGCCGCCACGTCCGGAACGGTCCGCATCGAAGCGGACGGTACCGCATACGACCCCGCCGTGAAACGCGATCTGAAGCATGTCGAGGATCTGGTCGGCCGCGTGCGGCGCGAAGAGATTCCGAACGCCTACTACAAGGCGGCTTCGATTCGTGAGGCGATCGACCTGCCGTTGAAGAAGCACAAGGTGCCGGAAAGCGAACGTCAGGCGATCATCGGCAATCTGTTCGCGCATTTCGACTTGGCTTCCGTGGCCCGCGAGCCGGCCTCCGCTTTGGATAGCGAGAAGCGGCATCTGCTGGCGATCGCGGCCGCGTTGAGCTTCTCCCCCGCTGCGATCGTCGCCGACGAGCCGACCAAGGGCTTGGACGAGGTGGCGTCGGCGCGCGTGGCGAAGGCCCTGTTCAGCTATGACAAGCAGGTGGTGTTCGCCACGCATGACACGGATCTGATCGTCCGTCCGGAATATGCGATCGGCCGCGTGCTCGTTGTCGACGACCATCGTGTGGTGTTCGACGGCGTGCCTCGTGAGGCGGTCGATTTTTACACGGATTTGGTTCGTTCGAAGTATGAGGCGGCGAAGGGCGACAGGGCGTAGAAGAGATTTCGGACTCGGCAGTCCGTTCAGCCGATCAGTTCGTTGACGGTGTCGATCACCACGTACACGTTATGCCGGAAATCGTCCGGTTCGGGCAGTAGTGAGATGGCCAGATAGCCGTTGGAGGTCATGTCGAAGAAGTAGCCGGGCTGTCCGGATACGCCGTGGCGTTCGATCATGTGCAGCACCAGCTCGTTCTCGTCGAGCACGCTGGGCACGCGCAGCAGTACGTTCCATCCGCCTTCGGCACGCAATACGCTGACGAGACCTTGCTCGTCCGCGTCGAGCATGGCATGCAGTGCTTTGAGATTGCCGCGCACACGTTCCTGCACGCGCGCGGTCTGCGATGGCGCCGCTTCAAGCAGTGCGGGAATTTGTTTTGCGACGATCTCGCTCATGGGCAGATAGTCGTCGGCGATCACGTCGAGACGACGCTTGGCTTCCGTCACGTCTTCTGCCGGTCCGGACACTTGGATCCAGCCGACTTTGGCATGCGGTGCGGCGAGCATTTTCGAAAAACCGTCCAACGCGAATGTGAGCGCGCCACGCTCCCCCGCGAGTCGTGCATTGCCTTCGAATGGTTCCAAATCGTAATCGTAGAACACTTCGTCGGCGATGATGGCCACGTCGTGGTCCCGGCACAGGCGGACGATCGCCTCGCGTTCCGACGGTTTGACGTACGAACCGGTCGGATTGTTGGGGTTGATGAGCACCAGCGCGCGGATGCGATTGCCGTCCGGGCCTTCCAGCGCGGTTTTCAGTTCGGCCACGTCGATGTACCAGGAGCCGTCGAATCGTTGTTGGTATTCGATCATGTCGACGCATTCGAGGCGTGCGATCGATTCGATGAGCGGATAGCCGGGTTTCGGTGCGAGCACGGCGTCACCGGCATCACACAGCAGTTTGATAAGCCACGAGTAGGCTTCGGAAGTTGAACTGAGGATGTACAGGTCGTCCGGCGAGCAATGGCCGATTTCCTGCATGTCAAGGAACGCGGCCAGCGCCTCACGCGCGTAGCGTTGGCCGCGCGGGTCGGCGGAGTAGATGTCCGGCACAAGATCCGGAGCCAGCGCGTGCCGTGTCGGATTGGAGTCGTTGAGCTTGCCGAGCGGTCTGCCGGCTGTTTTGGCGGTGGCTTCCGCCTTGGCGATGGGATTGGGCTCACTGATGTCGACTCTTGAGGAAAAACGCATGCTCTCCACCCTACTCCATGGACTGCCGTCTTCCATCTGCGGCACATGGAACAACGAAAAAGGCCGTCCGACGAATCGGACGGCCTTGTGACAACCTAATCGGTCAACACATCACTTCTGCTTGGTGCTCGCGTAGTATGCGGCGCCGATGATGCCGGCCTCGTTGTGCAGCTTGGCTGCGACGATCGGGGTCTTGATGTCGATGTACGGCAGGAACTTCTCGGAGACGCGGGACACGCCACCGCCGACGACGAACAGCTGCGGGTCGAAGTAGAACTCCATGAGGGAGTAGTACTTGGTCAGGCGCTTCGCCCACTTCTTGTAGCCCATGTCGAGCTTCTCGCGGATGGAGGATGCGGCGTACTTCTCCGCGTCGCCCTTGCCCTTGAGCAGTTCCAGATGGCCGAGCTCGGTGTTCGGAATGAGCTCGCCGTTGAAAATCAGCGCGGTGCCGATGCCGGTGCCCAGCGTGGTGGCGATGACGAGGCCATCCTGGCCCTTCGCGGCGCCGAACTGCTGCTCGGCAAGACCGGCGGCGTCAGCGTCGTTCACCACGGTGACCGGACGACCGCAAGCTTCGGAGAACACTTCGGTGACGTCCACGCCGACCCAGGACTGGTCCAGGTTGGCCATGTAGCCAAGCTTCTCGCCCACATGAATCGGAGCCGGGAAGGCGATGCCGACCGGAGCGGACTCCGGAACCTCGAAATGCTCGAGCTGCTGGCGAACGATTTCGCCGACGGCCTTCGGAGTGGACACCTCCGGGGTGAGGATCTTCAGACGCGGTTCGGCGAACTCGCCCTTCTCGAGGTTAACCGGGGCGGCCTTAATGCCGGAGCCACCAATGTCAACGCCGAATGCCTGTGCAGTCTCAATCATCTTCAACCTCTCTATCAAGGTATGTTATGGGTGTATTCGAACCGGTACGTGTTATGGTAACTCGCAACATGCCCAAAATCGCGCGCGACATGCACAAATGGTGAGAACGATTGCACAAATTGTAATACTTAACCGAGTAAATATTTCATCGCCTGTTTTGCAAACGATTCGTCCCACGTCGGTAGAGGCTCCGACGTGGGACGAATCGTCAATCGCGTGATCGCCGCGCGTTGGGAAACGCGTGGGCCACGGTGTCACTTCAGCGGCGGCATCGGCTGCCATTCCGGATCATGCAGCAGCTTGCGCGAATCCCACCATCCCTTGGCGATCTGAACGATGCCGGTCTTGAAATGCTCGCGGTCCACCATCGTCAGTCGAATCACTTCCTTGACCGCGGTCAGCACCGTACCCAGGCCGAACAACAGCGGACGGTAATCGCCGTACGTCATGAAGTATCGGGCCATGTAGCCGCGGTTGCGCATGATGTGGTAGCGGTTCATGTCGGAAGTGGAGTTGAGCTGGCGCACGCCGGCGATGTCCCAATTGCCGATCTCGCGCGTACGGCGCAGCACCACGTCGGGCACGACGATCGGATTGGTGACCTTGCTGGCACGATAGCCGTACATCGTGTCGTCCCAATAGATGAAGAAACGCGGGTCGGGCAGACCGATCTTCTCGACGATGTTGCGGCGGAACAGGCCGCCTTCGAAGCACAACGTGTCCATCACGCGATAGCCAGCCGGGCCGAACGCAGCCGGTGCGATCGGGTTCGGAATGCCGAGCGGGACGATGAAATCGTACTGCCAGTAGAACGGACCGCCATCATAGTCGTAGCGGCTTCCCTGAATCACGTCGTGCCGATCGGTCCACTTGGCCAAGCGCTCGATGCCTTCCGGCATGACGGCGACGTCGTCGTCCATGACCCAGAACCACTCGGCACCCAGCTCGTACGCCTTCTTCACGCCTGCGGAGAAACCGCCCGCACCACCGAGGTTGTCGGTCTGCGGCGCGTAGACCACGCGGTTCTCGTTGCCGGACAGGTCGGCCACGGTGGTGCCCCACTGCGCGGTGAGTTTGGCGCTGAATTCTTCGACCATGCCATGGGTCTTGTCGCTGTGCTCGTTGTCCACGACGATGATGCGCCACGGGGCGACGGTAAGCTTCTCGATGGATTCGAACAGGGTGGCGAGCAGCTGCTGGCGCTTGTAGGTCACCACGACGATAGCCAGCTTTTCGATGGTCTTCTTCGCAACTTGCTTTTCAGTCATACGTTCCATTCTTGCACCGGCCCTCAACCACACATCGGCCATGTTCGATATGGAGCCGAGCACGGGCATAATCCGCGACAAATATGGACAGAACCTTGCACGGCACGAACTTGTTTGCCATAATGAACCGCGTATGCAGGGGAATCCGTATGACGGATTGAGATGGGCGTGGACGTCCGAACCCTTTGAACCTGATGGTTGACACCAGCGTAGGGAGGCATGGCCATATGGCTGATGTGATTTCCGTAACCAATTCCGATTCCGCGTTCGACGCTTCGAAGGGCGTCACGCGAACCAATCTTCCCCCATTCGCGCAGCGGCTGCGCAAAGCCGCCGACCTCGTATGGGAGGAAGGCTACAGGCAGCCGTTCATCCGCGAACTGGGCGAAGGCACTCTGCCGCGCGAGAAGTTCGCGTTCTATCTGCTGCAGGATTTCCGTTATCTTAACGACTACGCCAGAGTGCATGCTTTGGGACTGGCCAAAACAGACGATCCGGAGATCATGGCGTTCATGCTCAACGTGCAGAACGGCGCGTTGAATGTGGAGTCGACCGTGCACCGCACGTATCTGGCCAGCTACGGCATCACCGACGAGCAGATGAACAACGTGCGCCAGTCGGCGTTCGCCCGCGCGTACACGTCGAACATCCTTTCCATCGCCTATGGCAAGGACATCCTCGACATTCTCGTGGCCGTGCTCCCCTGCGCTTGGGTGTACGCGGATTACGGATATCGTCTTGCCCATGAATTCGCCGACACGCTCGATGTGAACCAGTACAAGAGCTGGGTGGACATGTACAAGACCGACGAGTTCTGGCAGGGTTCGGCTTGGCTGATCGAGCATATCGAGAAACTCGCCGCCGAGGTGAGCGAGGAACGTAAGCAGGAGCTGGTCGATATTTTTGTGACCGGCGTTGAGAACGAGTACATGTTCTGGTCCAGCGCGTACGACATGCAGTACACGTGGAAGCCCGAATGGGATCAGGAGAGCTGATTCTCCGGCACGCTCTCTTCCGATTGTTTATTTCCATATGAAGCGGCCCGCCTTCCGATTGGTTTCGGAGGGCGGGCCGCTTCTCATATAACGTTCGGATCGCTATTCGCGCACGAGACGAATGTGCTCCACGTCGTCACGCTGGGAACGACGGTAGAGCACGAAACGGTTGCCGATGACCTGCACGAGTTCCGCGCCAAGCTGTTCGGCGAGACCTTCGCCGGCCTCCTTGGCGGTCAGACCGGAACCGTCGAGCACGGAGCATTTGATGAGCTCGCGCTTCTCGATGGTCTCGTCCGCCTGTTTGACGGCGTTTTCGCTCAGATCGTTCTTGCCGACCTGGATGAGCGGATTGAGTTTGGTGGCCAGGCCGCGCAGCTGCTTGACCTGCTTTTTGGTAAGTGCCATATGTGTTCCATTCCTATCTACAAATACCCGCTCAAGCCTAGCGTGAGGACGGTATTTGCCCATCCGCCCGCAACGCACCGGTCATAACAGCACGCCCGGCACGACCAGTGCGACGAGATAGACGAGCACCACGATCGCCACGGCCACGTCCATGCCGGTGACGCGCATGACACGCCAATGCGTGCGCGTCGCACCTTCCTCATAGCAGCGCGCGTCCAAGGCGAGGCTCAGGTTGTCGGCGTGGCGGATGGCTGCGGCGAAGACCGGCACGACGACCGCCACCATCGCTTTGATGCGTACTACGAACGAACCTGTTTCGACGCTGCCGCCGCGCGCCGACTGCGCGTCGATGATTGCTTTCGTTTCCACACCAAGCGTCGGTAGGAAACGCAGGGCGAGGCTCATCACCAATGCCGTCTCCTGCGTGTGCAGGCCGAATCTGGCGAACGGTGACAGCAATGATTCGAACGCGTCGGTCATGGCGGTCGGTGTGGTGGAGGCAAGGAACATCGCTCCGATGACGATGACCACGGCGAACCGGCATGCGTAGAGTATGGCGATGCGGATGCCGTCATCGGTGATGGGAATCGGCCCGAGGCTCGCCACCGTGGTGCCGGTGCGCACGAAGAAGATGTTCAGCAGGCCGCAGAAAACGAACAATGCCAGGAACACACGCACGGAAGCGGCCAATCGGCCTACATTGATGCGTCCGGCCGCGGCGATCACGCCGGTGAACACCACGGCAAGCAGCAATTGCCAGAATGAGCCGATGGCGAACGCGGAGAACATGAGCGCCAATGCGGACAGCATGCCCACGCGCGGATCGAGGCGTTCCAACAGGGTCCGCCGCTCCCCCACGGTCGCGGTGTCCGAGCCGGCGGCGTCCACGGATGATTCCGCATCCGGCTCCTCTTCGCAGGTGGCTTTCACTGTGGATTCCGTGGATTCCTTAGAGTCCGCACGTTTCGCCGGCTTGCCCAATATGATGGTACGGTCGGCAAGCTCGTCTACTTCATCCTGCGAATGCGAGATGAGCAGTATGGTCACGCCGCGTGATTTGAGCTCGTGGATGAGCCCGTGCACGCGTGCGGCGGCCTCCTCGTCAAGACCTGCGGTCGGCTCGTCCAGAATCAACGCTTTCGGCTCGCATGCGATCACGCCGGCGATCGCCACCAGTCGCTGCTGGCCGCCCGACAGGTCGAACGGCGAACGGTCTCGCAGATGTTCGATATGCAGCAGCCGCATGGCCTGCATGGCGCGTTCCATCGCCTCGGACGTATCCAATCCCAGGTTGGAAGGCCCGTATGCGACGTCTTCGGCCACGGTGTCGGCGAACAGCTGCCGTTCCGGATGCTGCATGACGTAGCCGACCGTACGGCGCAGCCTCGCACGGTTTTTGCGATTGAGGGGCTTCGTTCCGCCGTTCGCCTTCGCAGTGGCCACGGCGATGCCGTCGATGACGATCGAGCCTGTCGTGGGTTTCTCCAACGCGCACAGCATGCGCGCCAATGTGGTTTTGCCGGCGCCATTGCGTCCCATCAACGCCACTGTCTCGCCTTTGCCGATGCTGAACGACAGGTGGTTGAACACGTCACGTTCGGCGTCCACGTAACGATACGATATGTCGCGTGCTTCGATGAGCGTTTCGGCGGGCTCATCATCAATGCGTTTCGGCAGGCCCACCGATTGAACCGGCATCCGAAGCCGCTCGTCGGCGGGGCCATCGCCTACGATGTGGCCTGCTTCCAGCTGAATCACACGGTCGGCATGTTCCAACTCGTCCGCATGGTGCGTGACGAGAATGATGGTGGTGCCGCGGTCCTGGAGTTCGTCCAGCACCCGCATGATGTCGGCGCGCCCTTGCGGGTCGAGCATGGCGGTCGGCTCGTCGAGCACGAGCACATCGGAATCCATCGCCAGCATGCCGGCGATGGCGATGCGTTGTTGTTGGCCGCCGCTCATGCGCGTCGGATCGGAAGCGCGATAGTCGCTCATATCCACGGCGTCCAGCGAACCGGAGATGCGCAGGCCGATCTCATCATGCTCAATCGCAAGATTCTCCGGTCCGAACGCCACGTCGTCTTCGGTGACGGTGGTGACGATTTGGTCTTCGGGATGCTGGAACACCGCGCCTATGCCGCAACGGGCGGTTCGATACTCGTCGGCGTGCGCGCCGGACTCGTCGAACACCACATTGCCTGACAATACGACATATCCCTCATCGGGAGCCACCAGTCCGGCGATGACACGTGACAGCGTGGATTTGCCCGAACCGTTCGGTCCGGTCAGACAGATGCGTTCGCCACGGCGGATGTCAAGGCTCACACCGTCAAGCGCCCATGTCGCGCCGCCATCATAGGTGAATCGCACATCGCGTAGCGTTATGATCGGCGCATTGGTCGTAACCATAAAATCTTCCTTCACCAGCACTGTATGGAATTCTCGGGGAAAACAAGACGGAGGAACCCTCCGGTGGATGCGGACGGTCCCTCCATGTTCATTTCAATGGGAACAAACGAAGCTCAACGGTTCAGCAGGTTGGAGATCGGCTTGTAGATCAGGAACGTGACCACGCCGTGGATGGTGAACTTCAACGCGTTGAACGGCAGGAGCGCCGGCACGATAAGCGCCACGACCTGCGCGGTGGTCATGTGCGCGTAGAACGGCGTGACGATGATGTTGCCGACGATGGCGACGGCGAGCGCCACGACAGCGCCGACGATGATGCCGATCAGCGCGCCCTTGCGCGTCTTGTTCTTTTTGTAGATGAGCGATGCCGGCACGGACAGGGCCAATGCCACGAGCACGGCCATCAGGGTGCCCCATGGGTTGGTGAACAGGTGCGGCACGAAGCCGAGCACGCTGACGATGACGGCTGCGGCCGGTCCGAACGCGAAGCCCGCGACGAGGCAGACGATGCCGGATGGGTCGTATTTGAGCCACTGCACGCCTGGGATGATCGGGAATTCGATGAAGCTGACGGCCATGGACAGCGCCACGAACAGCGCGTACATGGCGATGCGTTTGGTGGACCAGCGGCCGGAGTCGGCGACGCCTGTGGAGTGCGCGTTGTCCGGACGGGTCATCGGTTTGTCTGCGGCCTGATCAGCTGCGGTATTGGAGGTATTGCTAGGAGAGGATACACTCATGTTGAGCTCCGTTTCTTCCATCCGGACTGTAACCGTTGGCCCCGGATTCTCACCGGATCAGCCGCTTTCGCGGGTCGCGGGCTTCGGTATGGGGCCGTTATGAATGCCGGTCGTGCCGTTACCGCCAGTAAGGATTTTCACCTTCCCTGAAACTTGCTTGTCCATATATACGCCCGCCATGCGATATGCGCAACCTGCGTTCCGTTTTCGTCTTGCGATTCGGAACGCAGTCTGCGCACGCCGCGACAGCGGGCATGTTATGACAGCAGGCCGAGCAGATCGTCCTTGCTGAGCGTGCCGACGCCGCCGGATGCGGTGCCGTCGGTGAATTGGCGCGCCAGCTTGTTTTTCTTTTCCTGCAGTTTCAGGATGCGTTCCTCGATGGTGTCTTTGGCCACGATCTGGTATACGTTCACGTCCTGGGTTTGGCCGATACGGTGCGCGCGGTCGGTTGCCTGGTTCTGCGCGGCGGCGTTCCACCATGGATCGGCGTGCACCACCACGGATGCGCCCACGAGGTTCAGGCCCGTGTTGCCGGCTTTGAGCGAGATGAGGAATACGGGCACGTCATTGCCGTTGAATTCGTCGACCAGTTCCACACGGCGTTTCTTCGGCGTCTCGCCGGTGATGGTGTAGTATTCCACGCCTTGTTCGGCGAGTCTGGCGCCGATGAGTTCGAGGAACGAGGTGAATTGCGAGAACACGAGGACCTTTTTGCCTTCGCCCATGCATGTGGCCACGAGTTCGACGATGGCGTCGAGTTTGGCGGAGGCGTTCTTCGCGTCGGCGTATACGAGTCTTGGATCGCAGCAGATTTCGCGCAGCAAGGTGAATTCGGCGAGGATGCGGATCTTCTTGGTGTTGAAGTCGGCGTCCGACGCCTTGGTGAGCGTGGCGCGTAGCCGCTGTTCGTGTGCGGCGTACAGTTTGCGCTGCTCTCCTTCCAGTTTGACGGTGAGCACGTTCTCGAATTTGTCGGGCAGGTCGGTGAGCACGTCTTTTTTCAGACGGCGTTTGATGAACAGTCCCACCAATGCCTGCAGTTTGTCGGCCATGACGGAATGTTCCGGACCGGGAGCCATGATCGGCTGCTCGTATTTTTCGCGGAATTTCGTATAGGTGCCGAGCAGTCCGGGCATGAGGAAGTCGAAAATACTCCACAGTTCGCTCAACCGGTTTTCGATTGGCGTGCCGGTCAGAGCGAAGCGATGGTCGGCCGTGACCTGTTTGACCGATTTGGCTACCTTTGTGGCGTGGTTTTTGATGTATTGCGCCTCGTCGAGCGCCATCAGCGCGAAATGGCAGGCTGCGTAATCGTCCACGTCGCGACGCAGCAGATCGTAGGAGGTGATCACCACGTCGGTGCCGTCGTACGTCGTGGTGCCATTCGTCGTAGCACCGTCGTTCTCCTGCGATTGCGCGGCAACCGTCGCGATGGCCTTGCGTCGCTGCGCTTTCGTACCGGCGATGACCTCCACCGTCAGATCGCCCGCGAATTTCTCGCATTCCGCGGCCCAGTTGTAGACGAGCGATGCCGGGCAGACGATGAGTGACGGACCGTTTCCTTTGCGCGCTTCGATGAGCGAGAGCAGCTGCACGGATTTGCCGAGGCCCATCTCGTCGGCGAGGATGCCGCCGAAGCCCTTGTCCCACAGGGTGGACAGCCATTGGAAGCCCTCCACCTGGTATGGGCGGAGCACGGTTTTGAGCCGTTCGGGCACCTCATAACGTTTCGGATCGACGATCTTCACATCGTTGACATAGTCCACGAACGAGGCGCTCTTGTCCTCGTCATCGACCTGCGCGTCCAGCAGGAACGCTTGGTATCCGGGGATTTTGATGATGCCGGAGTCGAGCTGTTTTTCACTCAGGTCGAGGTCCGTGGACACTTGGTCGAGCTCATGCAGGTCGGCTTCCTTCAAATCCACGAACGTGCCGTTTTTGAGCCGATGGTAGCGGCGTTTTCTGCGGTAGGAGTCAAGCAGCGCGCCGACTTCGTTCATCGGCACCTCGTCGGCGATCGGTGAGATTTCAACGAGGTTCGAGTCGATGGACAAGCCGACCTTCACCGATGGCGGGTTGGGCTGCATCATGCCATCGAATGCCGCCGTGGAGAAGACCTGGCCCACCGATTTGAGGATCTGCACGCCGTCGGTGAGCATGAGCAGGATAGCCTGCTCGTCCTCTTCTTTGACGCGTGCCACGTCGATGGAGCTCCATGTAGGGCACAGCTGGCGTACCACCTGCACGGCGAACGATTCCCGTGACAGGTCGCGTTTGACCAGCGAGGCCTTCGAACGTGAATCGGGGTTGATCACGCCGCGCAGTTCTTTGGCGGTGGGCACCAGTTGGAAGGTGAAGTCGCCGTATTTCGCCACCGCTTCGCAGGTGATGCCGTACAAATCGCGGTCCAGATAGAATTCGATCCGGCATTCGGTTCCCACCGCTTCGGTCACTTCCTGCGGAATGTCGAATCCGATGCCCGCTTCGGTGAGTTTCGGCACGATGGTTCGGGCGAACATGGGCCAGTCGTTTTCGGCGATGAACACGCCGTCCGGATCGTCGGAACACAGGTCAGGCAGCACCTGTAATGCCGGGCGCAGTTTATCGGTGCAGCGGAAGAGCCCGTCGATGCCTATCCTGTCCGTCTCCGTGGAATCGTCGGGACGTTCGCGGCTGAAAATGTAGAAGCCGTTGCGTCCGTTGATGACATCGGAGATGCTTTGGTTCGATGTGATGCGCACGCCCGACGCGGTGCCCTCATGCACGTAGGACGCCTTGAACGTGAAGGTGGGGTCGCCTTCGACAATGTCAAGGCCGAACGGTTCGCCTCCTTCGTTGGCCATGTGGATGAGGCTTGGCCCGGATTTCTTGGTGCGTTGGAAATCTTCGATAAGCAATCGTCTCAGCCCGTCACCGTCCGACGTGCGCAGGAAACCGCGGGCCTTCGACTCGTGTTCCTTGTATTCGTCCTGTGTCACGGCGTGGAACAGGTCGAGCAGGTCGCATGCCTCCCAATCGGTGAGGACGAGTTCACGGTCGACGCGTACCGCTTCGCCGTAATAGTATCCGTTTTGCAGTTGGGCCGCCGTTCTGGATGCGATCACCTGCTGCAGGAAGCGGTATAGCTTCAGCGAGAAGGGGTCGAGCATGTCCGGAGTGTGGGTGAACGCGAGTTTTTTGCCATATGACTCGTATGTTCCCGTCCGCATGTCGGCCACGAATCTTGAGATGTTTTTGAGCGCATAGTCGGCGTCGCCGCATCCGATGCGCAGGGACAGGCGCAGGGCGTCATGGCCGTTGATCAGCGTGGGCTCGAGGTACACGCTTCCCGGTTTGACGTCGACCGGCGCGCTTGATTTGCGTTTCGGTTTGGCGGCTCCCTGTCCGGAGGCGCCACGTTGTTCCTCGATCAATCGGCTTTTCGCGTTGATGATTCGTTTCAGCACGTCGAGTTGGGCGTTCTCGCCGGCGTTGTTGCTTTTCGCATCGAGGGAGCGCATGTAGTCGGCGAGGGCCCGGGGTGTTGCGGCTGCGGCGTGGAATCCCCGGAATCGTTCCGGCTGCTGCAGGAACAGCAGCAGCATGGCGGCTACGTGCTTGCACATGCCGGTGTACCGGCGGCTGGTGGAGGAAGCCGAGTCGTCATCATCGTTGACGTGGCCGTACGTGCTGCCGGAGCCGAAATCGTCGTAGTCGTCGACGTAATCGTAGTCGTCGTCATCGTCGAAGCTGCGGTATTTCGGACTGTTGTGGTAGTCGAAGGTCCGGTAGGAACCGTAGCCGCGCTGCGAACCGCTGAATGCCGGGCAGGAGCAGTAGCGTGCCAGAAACAGCTCGTCGGCGAAATCAAGCGTGGCTTGCACTTCGTAACGGCTGGAGGGTGAGGTGGTGCCCCGTATGGTGGCATACAGGGTGATGCGGTTGGATGCGGTGTCGTTCAGGCAATGCAGGTCCTCCATTTTGGAACGCCATTGGTTGGCGATGCCGCGGGCGCGCTGCAGTACCGGCTGGCTGCATTCGCTGCGCAGCTCGTCGGAAAGCCATGCCAGAGTGTCCGCCACCTGAACCCCCATCGTTCGTACGTTTGTTCTCATGCAACCATACCAGCGCGATGGAACAGCAAAAGCCGCGGCCCGATCCGGACCGCGGCATGTTATCGCCCGTGTTGCGTCAGCGGCAGCGTTTGGTCAGCGGCTGCCATGGGTCGAGTTCCACCGGCTCGGTTTCGAGCAGCGCTCGGGTGGCGTCGTCGAGGTATTCCTTGCGGATGATGATTTCGGTCACATAGCGGTCGAACCACTTGTCGGAGGCCACGTAGTAGCCGTCTTCGCCGTTGTCTTTGCCCCAGCTGTTCTCCACTTTCCAGCGGTTCGGCTTGCCTTGCTCGTCAAGGTTCACGCCGGTGAGGGTCATGGCATGGTTGCTTGGACTGTCGCCGTATTCGAGGCCGTGCGCCTTGTCGAAGTCGAAATCGGTGCCGAACAGCTGGTCCACGCGCACGCTGTCGCAGTCGAAATAGCCGGCCGCACGCAGCGAGAACTGGGTGCAGTCGCAGGCGAACCAGATCGGGTGTCCGGCGCTAATCTGGTCGACCGCGGCCTTTTTGAACACGTCGAGCGGCACGTTGACGAATTCCATATCCCCCGCTTCGGCCACATTGGCGGTGTAGCGGATGCGGTAACGCTTGTTGAACGGACGGGACGCCATCGGCACGTTGCACAACGTCACCAGATCGTCGACGTCCACCGGCACGTACTTCTTGTAGAATTCCATCGGCGTGATGCCGGTTTCGCGGATCTGTCTGCGCTCGTCCTTGCCGGTTTTCGGCTTGTCGGCCTCGTCTTCGCCGCTTTTCTTATCGTCCTTCTTGTCATCGTCGCTCACGCGGGCCAGGAAGTCGAACTTCTCCGGCGGCTCGCCCAACGAGATGGCGCACATGCGGTACACGGTGGACATGTCGTCGTCCTTGACCGCGCGCAGTTCATCGACCGTGGCGCCGGCTGCGTAACGTTCGCGCAGGTCGGCGGCGAACTGGCGCAGCCTGCTGTTGAGGTATTGTTTGAACGCGTCGGAGTCCTTGGAATTGGCGGATTCCGGGTAGGCGCTCTTCGGCACGAGACCATACTTGTCTACAAGGGCGGCGAACATCTGCCACCAACCGCCGTCATCGGCCGGCCCGTAGTTGATCTCCTGGAACAGGCGGCTGTCGGTCGGCTCGTCGAGCGTGGCGAACACGTTTTCGAGATACGTGTTGGATTTTTCCATCGCATCCCAGAAGAACAGGTAGGTTTCGGAGAATTCGAAATCGTCGAGTCCCCACTGGTGCATGAGCTCGTAACGCAGGGTGTTGAGGGATGCGAACATCCAGCAGCGGCCGGATCGGCGCTGGTTGGTGATGGACCCCTGTTTCAGTTCGATGGAGAAGTCGCGTGGCAGCGCGCGCTGGCCTTTGTAGTCGGTGGCGGCTTCGAGCACGCCCGAGGACACCGCGGCGTTGGCGGCCACAAGGTTGGCCCGGTCGGCGTTGAAGTCTTTGGCGTATTGTGCGAGACGTTCCGGTTTGATTGCTGTGATGCTGTTGGTCATACGGCCGATTCTTGCCATACGTCTTGACGGATGCGAAATACTGGTTTCGGCATGCCGAAAAATCTGCCGTAAATAAGCGATTCGAATTCGTTCCGGGGATATTCTTGTACTACTTGAGGGGTTTTAGGGTGAGGAGCGTATCATGCGTCGCCATGGTTCGATGATGGTTGTTTTGTCCGGATTGCTGGCTGCAAGTCTGGCCATCGGACTGCCGGTCGGTTCGGCGTATGCGGACGAGCCGACGGATGGCACCGGGGCCGGCACGTCCGCCACGGAGGTGTTGGATTCGTTGGAGGTCAAGGGCCGCGCGCCGAAAACCGGGTACAAGCGCACTCAATTCGGCAAGGCGTGGGCCGACGTGGACCACAACGGCTGCGACACCCGCAATGATATCCTCAACCGCGATCTGACCGGCGTGAGGCACAAGTGGCGTACGCACAATTGCGTGGTGAAGTCCGGAAAACTGCATGATCCATACACTGGCAAGGACATCAAGTTCAAGAAGGGCAAGAAGACTTCCACCGCGGTGCAGATCGACCATGTGGTGGCGTTGAGCGATGCGTGGCAGAAGGGCGCGCAGAAGCTCAGCGAGGAGCGCCGCACCGCATTGGCGAACGATCCGTACAATCTGCTGGCCGTGCAGGGGCGTGCCAACCAGAAGAAGTCCGATGGCGATGCGGCCACGTGGCTGCCGTCCAACAAGGGGTTCCGTTGCGAATATGTGGCACGTCAGATTGGTGTGAAGCACAAATATTCGCTGTGGATCACGCAGGCCGAGAAAGAGGCCATATCCAAGGTATTGTCCTCCTGCCCGACGCAGACCGTGCCCGATTACACGGGAGTCAAGGATTCTACAGTCGAGAAGACCACCGAATCCGAGCAGACAGAACAGACGCAGACCGAACAGCAGACCGAACAATCAGCTGAGCAGGCCCAGCAGAATCAGCAAACGACACAGGCACCTGCGCCCGAACCCGCTCCGGCTCCAGCTCCCGCGCCCCAGCCAGCGCCACAGCAGGATGTCTACTACCAGAACTGCACCGCGGCACGAGCCGCTGGCGCCGCGCCTATCTACCAGGGCCAGCCGGGCTACCGTTCACAACTGGATCGCGACCATGACGGAGTCGCCTGCGAATAAATCCAATGCAGCGTCTCCGCCTTTCCGGTTGTAAGACGTATGACGGTGAGGCATAGGAAAAGCGCCGGGTTATTCATCCGGCGCTTTTCCTATGCCTCAGCCTCTTTCCGCATTTTCCGTAGTGCAGTCATGAGAACCGCTATGGTCTGCGCAGCCGCGCGATGTCGTCACGCAGCTGGTTGACGGTGTCCGTCAGTTCCCGCACATTGTGGCGCAACTGTTCCGTCTCCGATTCCGCCTCGTCCGCGCGCTTGGCCGTCAGTCTTTAAGGGGCATGCGATTGTCAAGCGACTGACCGTTGGCGTAGCAGCGGACATTGCCCAATGCGATGGAAATGATACGGCGCTCGGTGATCTCAAGATGGTTGCCGCCCGCCACGTGTGGCGTGACCAGGCAACGAGGTTCGCTCCACAATGGCGATTCCTCCGGCAGCGGTTCCGGTTCGGTCACGTCGAGCGCGGCGCCACGGATTCGTCCTTCCGCGAGCGCGTCGGCAAGCGCTTGGCTTTCAATGGCGTTGCCGCGGCCCGCGTTGATGATGATGGAGTCAGGTTTGAGAGATGCGATGCGTTCCGCATTAAGCAGATGGCGCGTTGCCGGAGTGGATGGCACGCTCATGGCGATCACATCGGCGTATTGCAGCACGTCGTCGAGGGAATCGAAACCGATCATATGATCGACGCCCGGCGCTTCGACGGCGGGATTACGGCGAATGCCGATGGTTGTCATTCCGACGTTTTTGCAGAGTCGTGCGAAGTGTGATCCGATGTCGCCGGTTCCGATGACGAGCGCCGTTTTTCCGTTGGGGCTGATGGCGCGGCCCGCGTCCTGCCACATGGCGTTCGGGTTGCTTGCCGCGTAGATGTGCAGGTTCTTCATGATGGCCCACATCATGGCGAACATGTGTTCGGAGACGCTTTGCCCGTAAGCTCCGGTGGCATTGGTGAGCATGGATCCGGGCTGTAGGATGCCGGGTCGCTGGTATTTGTCGACTCCGGCACTCCAAGTTTGAAGCCATTCGAGTTTGGGGCATTGCGCGCATTCCTCGGGCGCGATGTTGCCGATGACCGCGGTGGCTTTGGCTTTGAGTTCCTCCGGTACTGCGGCGGTCCAGCTCATGCTTCCCCGTTGGGTCGAATCGCCGACGAATTCCTGTGGTATGTCTTTCGCGGCACGTATGAATTGCGCACGTTCGGATTCGGTCAACGGCAGGCAGTTGACGATCAGTTTGCGGTCGTTCCATATTCCCATGCGTTTTACCCTATGGCAATCGTCGGATATAGGGTTTCACGTTGGGTTCTGGGTCAGACGCCGAGTTCGTCGGTGTCAAGGATGATGGTGACCGGACCGTCGTTGGCGAGCCGCACGCGCATGTGGGAGCCGAATCGTCCTTCTTTTACTTCGAGTCCTTGTGCGCGCAGGGCGTCGTTGAATCCGTGCCATGTCTGTTCGGCGTGCGCGGGCGCTCCGGCTTTCACGAAGCTTGGGCGGTTGCCTTTGCGCACGTCCGCGTATAGCGTGAATTGGGAGATGGACAGCACACTGCCGTTCACGTCGTGGATGGAACGGTTCATTTTGCCGTTCTCGTCTTCGAAGACGCGCAGGTTGGCGATTTTGCGGGCGAGCCAGTCGATTTGTTTCGCTCCGTCCGTGTCTTCCACTCCGACAAGTAGCACATAGCCGATGCCTATATGCTGTGGTTCGAATGTGGTGTCGACTTCTCCGCTTGTCTCGTCGACCACGTCGACGGATCCTTCACTGACCTTCTGCAATACGATGCGCATATTCCGTCCCGTTCTTTTCAGCCGGCGTAGTCGACGATGGCCTGTGTGACCTGTTTCAGGTAGTCGAGCGACGTCTGCCAATCGTCCGGAACTTCGATGGAATGATTGGCACCAGCATACGTGCGCACATGGTCGGTGAGTAGATGCGCTTTGGCGTCATCGTAGTATGGGTCGGCGTCACCTGCGCAGATTAGCGGCATCGGGCTGCCGGCAGTTCCCGGCAGCGGCGCGGGAATGACCGACTTGTGCCTGTCGAATGGCGGCGGATTGAGTACCGGGGTGAGCAGCACCACGCGCAATCCTAGTTTTGCGGAATGCGGATATGAGAGTGTGGAGAGCGATTTGGTGACGACCAGCAAATGCGGCTCCTCACCCGATTCGGCAGCATGTTCGAGCGCCGCCTTGCGCCATTCGTCAACCACGCGTTCCATGCAGGCGATCATTTCCGGAAACTCGACGCTTTCCGTCAGTTTCAGGTCGAGCCGGTCCACGAACCATCCGTTGGCCGCAAGCGCCTGCGCTGCCCAGTACAGCAGCGGTCGGTCTACGGTGTATCCAATGCCCGGCATGATGAGCACGTGCTTGCCGGTTTCGGTGTTCTTCACGCGGTTCTTACCCCATGGAGTGACCGCCGGTGTGACGTTTTTCGTTGTTGGTTGCGTGCCGTTCTTGCCCATGCTGTGTTTGATTCGCCTTTTCGTGTGTTCCGTACGTCTTGGCCGGTCGTTGTGGCCGGCGTCGTTTCCCATATTGCATGCTAGGTGGCGCCGGCTACAATCGTTTCCGTCAGTTCACCACGCATTGGTTGTTGTGGATTTTCGTGGCCATGTCGTTCGTTTCGGCGTCGTAGATGTTCCAGTTAGGTTTTCTCATCCCATATTTCATGGCGGCCTCTTTTCGGATGACTACGTTCATTCTATAAAACGTTCGGCATACGGCTTCCGAAACGGTCAAAACATCAGCCGAGCAGCTCATACACATTGCGCATGGCGAGCAGTCCGTCTGTCATCCATTGGTAGGCGTCCGTCATATCGCCGGAGAAATCCACATCATGCCGTACCCAAAGATGCCGGTTTTCTTGTCGGCTTCCGACTCGTCCCACACCACCTCGCCCAGATTTGCCAGTATCCGTTCAACGGGATACCTCATGGTGTAGAGCTTCGCGTACTGGAACGTGTCGGTGAAGTACAGGTCGACGTAATATAGCCGCCACGGATATTCAGCGTCCCATCTGGGTGGCAGATTTCCGAACCCACGCCGAAACTTGTCCATGTGTCGCTGTTTGTCTTGCGGCCGGATGGATCGCCATACACGTCGACAAAATCAGCCCGTGTTGCGGCATATTCGTACAACCCATTCCAGAAACTACGCCGCAGCGAGATATTACTGCCGACTCACCGCAATTCGTTCAAGGTTCTGCCGTCCGCGACTTTCCACACTGTCCACCCGTTGACCTGCTTATCCTCGCCGGTTTCGAGCATTCTGGCACGGCGAAACGCGCCGGATGGACTGTCGAATATCTCGCCGTTGGCCAAGCGGATGCGATGGTCTTCGGTTACGGTAGCCGTGGCGGTTACGCCAGCGTATCGGCTTTCCAGCACATCTCCGGCCGCGAGGACTCCGCGTCTGCACAAATCAGCGAAATCAACGGCATTCTGTTCGCGTTCCCCCTGGTTCACGTTCCGATTGCGCAGAGTCTGCATAATCTCATTCCCCGCTGTGGGGCGTGCCCACACCTGCAATGCGAGATCGGCAAGTCGGGTGCCTCGCTGCGCGATCGCCTGTTCGTCCCATTGCGAAGCATCGTGCAGTTCCGCGGAAATGGATAGGTATTCGCTATCGTATCCGCCGACCGCACGGTTCTTCTTCTGTTCGAACGTTCCGTCGGAAAGCTCCGAATTGTATGCGGTCAGTGTCAGATTACCCAGACTGTTCACCAATAGCGGGAATCGGTCGAGGTTTGCGAGCATATTGCACCATTCGGCGTGCGCCATGGCGTTCTGCGGCATGATGTGTTCGATGGTGTATTCGCTGAAGGACCGCGGATCCTTGGGGTGGTTATAGTTCTCCAAGCCGGCAAGCAGATACTTGCATCGCCAGGCCGGCCGGTACAGGTTCTCGCCGAGCAACGCCTGTCTGAATTCACTGTCCGTAGGCATGCGTGTAGCTTTGGCGGTCTCGGTGATGAGTAGTGCGGCGAAGGTTTCGGCCAAATCATCTTCAGCCGAATCAAGTCTGACGATCAGCGACGGAACGAGCTTGTTCAATCCGTTGCTGGATACCAAGCAGATCATTCTGCGGAACAGGTACGACTCAAGATCCGCAAGCATGCGCAGCAGTCCATCACAACTTACGCGATCACGCTTCCATGCCGCGAACATGTACATAACCAACGGGTCCGTAACCGTGCTGCCCAGTTTTTGAATTGATTCGAGACGACGGTCCACGTTCATATCGCCGCTGCCAGCGGCGGCAACGCCTTTGATAGCGGCATAGTATTTGACGTATTCCAGCATGTTCACCAGAAGATTACGCGTGCGTTCCATGCGCAGCAAGGAACTGTCGGCCGCGAAACGTTTGAATTCCGCGTACATGACGCGGCCTTTGAGCACGGGCTTTTTCAATGTAACGACCATCCAGTCGTGCAGGAACGCATCGAATGGGAGGTTGCCGAGAACACGTTCCATGGGCAGCCAATAGTCTTCGTATAAGGTTTTCTGCTCGGCCATGGAGCACCCCATGAGCATATAGTTGCGTACCAGGTCGGAAGTCTCAAGATCAAGCCCGGTGGAATTCATCGACTCGAATACCAGTTGCGGTTCGTCACGCCCCTGGTCCAAGGTAACGGACACGACTTCGAGACGTTGCAAACCGTTCCACACCACGTTCGCATCATCGATTGCGGCGACCAGTGAACGGAACAGATCAAGATTTGCTTCCAGCCGGGAACCCGTATTGGCATGGTTTGGCCGATCAGGGGCGACCACATGGTCACACATGCTGTGCAGCACTTCCCTATCGTCGCCGGAAAGCGTCAGCTTGTAGCGGCCTTCGCCGGTTGCATACTTGTCGACCAGATAGCCACGGTCGATGAGCATGTCTGTGGAGAATCGCAGGTTTTCAGGGTGCTCTCGGGCATATTCGGCCAGCGCGATGAGCAGCAGGGTCACCGAGGTGAGGCGCTGCTGGCCGTCGATGAGCAGACACCGGCTGACACCATCCGGGCCGATGCCGCCGTCCTGCATCCATACGATCGATCCGGTGAAATGGGTTCTGTCAGGATGCCGGCCGGCCGTTACGATGTCGGACCACAATTGCCGGCACTGCGGCTCGCCCCATGAGTATCTGCGCTGATACACCGGAACCACGAACCGAAGCGAACCGGTCAATAGGTCCAGCAGGATTTTCTTGCCAGCGTCCATGGTGATTCCTTCGTTTCGCCTTCAAACTGCCACATACTAATGCTCACACTAAAAAACAAATATGCCCCCACTAGACAGACCCTACTACATAGCGAATTTACTTCGCCATACAGCAAATCAAGCATGCATCACGGCGGCTATACCACCTATAAAACATCACTTAGACGCTTCAGGATTCTCACTCCACGCTGCGATCAAATCGACATCATCAGAATCAGGACGCGAATACTCCTCATAATCAACTTTAATCAACGATGGCATTCCAAATGCACGTCCAGTCAATACGGCCTCACCCTTTCCTAAAGTGGGAATTCGTGATTTAGAGAAAGCATCCAAAGTTGGCATCGTATTTTCCAGCATCTGCAAATCCTTGTCGTTCACTAATTTATGAATGATGTAGTTGTGAATCTGAGACATAATTGTCGGAGAAATATCTGCAGGACGTTGAGATGCAATTGTAAGGAAAAAGCCGTATTTTCGTCCCTCTTTGATCATTGTCTCAAAAGTAGTTAGACGATAGTCTTCCCACACATCAGAGTGAGTTGATTTGAAAGAATTGAGAATATTATGAGCCTCATCAATTATCAGATGAACGGAAGCACAATTCGAATCATTTTTCTTATTTTCATAAAGCATTTTTGAAAGCAACAGAGCAAAAGTCTCTTTACACTCTGTATCAACATTTTTTAGATTAAAGACGCTTATTCCTTTTGTATAACATTCAGTGGCGTTTTTTATTATCTCAGCGTATTTCTTAACAGAAGAGAAAAGCCTCTCTAACCTTCCCACTACGGGCTTTAACCATTCAAGCTGCATTCCCTTATACATTGCATCATATATTTTTTGAAATTTTATAAAAACCAAAAAAGAATCAAATAAATCAAGAGATTTACCTCTTTCTTCTAATTCTTGTCCTATAGCTTCAAGTTTCAAATCACTAGACGGAATACATGACACATACTTTCCAGAGTTATCGTTTTTCTTAAGAGAAGATACCTCATCTAAAGAACGCCCTTGATTAATAAATCCAGTCCCAGCATTAGTTAAATAAGACAAGGTATCTCCTTTGAATAAGGAAACTGTCTCAAGTACATTCATGCAATCAATTTTATCGTCGGAATTTTCTTGAAGCACATCTCTTGCTACGCTACGCCACTCCTCCACGAGCGCGATATCACAACGCTGCAAACATTTTTTTAAAAGTCCTATTTGCATATCAGAGCATATATTCTTCTCATGCTCCTCCCATTGTTTTAAAGTTCTAGACAGAAATGGAGATTGTGTATTTTCGGTAGCTTTAGCAAGTATTTTTAATACGTTAGCATTAAAGAAAATATTTTCGTCAATCAAAATTTTTCGTTTCGCACCATCAAAAACATTTACTTGATGCTTTCCAAATACTTTTCCGCTTCCATACTCACCGTTAAAATCAATAACCGCAAAAATGCTTTTCCCTAAAGCAGCATTACCATACGGAGAATTGAATAGTTCAAGATAAAGTTTGTGCAAAGTATTTGATTTACCGCTTCCCGTATTGCCGAAAATACCGATATGTGAAGCAAAAAAATCGTTAATCGGAATTCTAATCGGCTGATTTTCCATGAGCGAACGACCAATAGTTACGGACTTCTCCTCATCAACACCACGCGAAAAAATAGCTGCGATATCTTCAGAAGATGCAGAAACAAGGACATTACCTACCATAGGAACAGTAGAACTCGTTACGGAAAACTGTCCTTCCTTTATTACACCCTGAGATTTGACTCTTACTATTCTCTGAATCGATTGAGCATGAAAACGGTTGTCGAACTCCTTTGAATTAATGGTGTTTAACTGGTCACGTACTTTTTCCGATAAAACCGTTACTACAATACGATTCCGACCCTGTTTAAGAATCGCATAAGCACCGACTTTTATACCATTAATCTCTTCCCCATCTATGAAATACGAAGCACCATTGGTCACATTGTACATACCTACTACTGCTTCGTCGGAGTCAACTGATACAACAACACCGAGCTCCTTTTCACCCTGCTTCACAAATTTCTTCATCCTTAGGCACACTTCAATTTTCCGGCAATAATTTTATTAAAGTTATTAAGGTCCAATCGACTAAATTCCTCTCCATGGAAAGAAAAGTTTTTTGGGCACAGAAAACGCAGATTCTTTCTCTCAGCCAAATCTTTGAGATTTCTTTTAATTACTTCGACATCATTGTCTGTATAAGCCACAATGATAACAAGTAGCTCACGATTTTCCAGCGCTCTCTTCAAGGCATGAACAATATGCTTATCACCGAATGAGAAACCATGCACTATAAGCAGTGAACCATTGCCAATGTTCTCCGCGCTTTCCGACATTTCATATTCAAAGAAACGCAGCATTTCGTAATAGTGTTTCTTTAAAGTTGTAGCCTTTGGCTCGTTCCCATCGGGTTTAACCGTCTCCCTTTTCTCAGGCTTATCTCTAACAACGTAATTACAAACCCGAATCACATCTTCGGATTGCTTCTTCCAGTTCACCGATCCATGAATCTTTGCAAGATTTATGGATGGCAGTTCATTTATATAATTATCAAATCTCCCTTTATAAGCAGTCGTAGTATCAAAATTCGAATTATCCAACAACCTATTGAAATAACCGCGAGCACCATCATTGAATATAAAAGGGGCAGTTGATCCACTCTCATAAATATCATCAACTGCTTTTTCAATAAACAAATCATAATTAGTCGTAAAAATATTGATATTTTTATGACGCTCTCTGGCATTAACATTACCAAGCATATCAAGAAGAATTTCGATAAACTTTTTATATGCACCTAATGTACCAAGAATAGCCTTAGATTCTTCTTCAGAGACATTTATTTTCATTTTAGCACCAATTAGAAATTTATTTCTCTTGATTATCTCATACATTAGACCATCTACGTCCGTGGAACCATCTTTTTTGCCTGGAAACATGTTCATCAAAGGCATTCCCGGCGCGGAGGTCCCTGAACCGAAGAGAAAACTCGTCTTCTTTTCGGCGATCCAATCGGGCAAACGCTCTATAATCTCTTTTTCCGACACTGGCATGATGTTTCTCCTCTAAAGCTATTCTTGGAAGCCAAGGCTAGCACCCAAGACCTCATGACACACCACTTTCGAACTCTCGTATATATACTTAGACAAGCAATGAGTGACCATTCCCCGAGGACGAGCATGACCAATACGGACAAGACCCAATACACACCGCTCATTGATTTCAATGCATATCCGGTGAAGAATGTACTGGACACTCTCCTACAAGACAAGAGCACAAAGCAGAACATCATCTACGCAACTGATGCGTACGTGGACGCTGAACCGACCGCCACGAAAGCAGCGCCGATACTTGCCCAGCAGATTTCAGGCGAAACCCCCACCGTATGCATTGTGCCACGAGTACAGAAAAGCTTGGATGAGCAGACAGACCGCACCAAAGCAAAAGCCGAGGTATTCACACCATCATGGATGGTGAACCAGATGGTCAACAATCTTGATGAGGAATGGTTCGGAAGAAAGCACGTGTTCAATACGGAGCAGGAAGACCATTCCTGGATTCCTACGGAGGGAAAAATCACGTTCCCCTCTACGAAAAAACACGGCTGGCATGACTATGTGGACAGCCGCCGATTGGAAATCACCTGCGGTGAAGCCCCGTTCCTGGTATCGCGCTACGACGCCGCTACAGGAGCAATACTGCCCATCAGTCAACGCATTGGCCTGCTCGATCGCAAACTACGTATCGTAGATGAGCACACGGAAGATGACCTGATGTGGTGGAAGTGGACATTGCGAGCATTCCAAAGCGTATACGGCTACGAATTCCAAGGCGACAGCCTGCTGATCGCACGTGCAAACTTGTTGCTTACCTTCGTGGATCATTACCACAACAGATTCGGCACCGACCCGGACAAGAATCATCTCAAGCAGATTGCGAATGTAATCGTCTGGAACCTCTGGCAGATGGATGGACTGACCGAGACGATACCATTCCGTAAACCGCCTGAGCAGAAGGTCGAATTCGACATGCTCGACATGCTGACCATGCTTGATGAACCCAATTCGCAAGACGTACCAGCATTTGTCCGGTTATACGACTGGAGAGCAAAAACTTCGTTATCATATAGCCAACTGTTGAAGGGAGCAAAACAATGAAGTTCGACTATATAATCGGCAATCCTCCATACCAAGATGAAAGCAACGGCAACAAAACCTTTGCCCCCCCAATACCATTTGTTCATGGATTCCGCCTATGCAATTGCCGAAAAAGTAGAACTCATCACGCCAGCACGTTTCCTTTTTAATGCAGGCAGTACACCAAAATCTTGGAATCAAAAGATGCTCAATGATGAGCATCTCAAGGTTGAATCCTACGAGCCAGACGCATCCAAAGTATTCCCTGACACAGATATCAAAGGCGGCGTCGCAATCACTTATCGCGATGACACAAAAAACTTCGGAGCAATCGGAATTTTTACAGCATACGAAAAACTCAATAGTTTGCTTAGGAAAATTCACAAAACAGAAAATAAACTCAATTTAAGCAAAATTGTTACCAATAGGGGTATCTACAGATTCTCAGACAAAATGTATAAAGAGAATCCACATGAAATGGAAAGAATTACCGATAGTAGAATTTTATCTAATGCCTTTGATAGATTCCCTGAATTCTTTTTCCCAGAAAAACCGAATGACAATCACTCTTACGTTAGAATTTTTGGGAAGAGTTCAGGCAAGCGCGTATATAGATGGCTTCGCAAGGATTATCTTGCCGAAACCGAGAATTTGGACAAATATAAAGTCCTTGTGCCCAAGGCAAACGGCAGTGGCACTTTCGGGGAAGTGCTCTCAAGTCCGCTTGTATGTGAAAAAGGAACAGGATTCACAGAAACTTTCATTGCCATCGGCGCAGTAAATACGTACGATGAAGCTGAATCAATTTTAAAATACATTAAAACCAAGTTCGCAAGAACTATGCTGGACGTGCTCAAAATAACGCAGGATAATACCCGACCAACCTGGCGCCTTGTTCCCCTTCAGAATTTCACTAATGAGTCCGACATCGATTGGTCGAAATCCATCCCGGAGATTGACCAGCAGCTGTACAGGAAATATGGGCTTGAAAACGACGAGATTGAGTTCATTGAGTCTCATGTCAAGGAGATGAACTGATGGCGTTCTCTGATATCACCGGCAAAGTGAAGAGCACTCGCCCGGCACTCCCCCAGATTTATGCATACACTACTCCGGAAATCCGCCGTCATGACGGCTGGACGAAAATCGGTTATACCGAGCAGGACGTAAACGTCCGTATCGTGCAACAAACTCATACGGCAGATGTCATCGCGAAACTCGAATGGCATGGCAATGCCACTTATGAGGACACTGGCGAAGTGTTTCATGACACTGATTTCCATACCTATTTGCGCCATCTCGGCATCAATGATCAGCCCGGCACCGAATGGTTCGAGATTAATCCTCCGAACGCCAAGGGCAGGTTCCATGAGTTTCGCGAGAATCATGGAATTCTTGACGGTCTCGGAGCCTCCGATTATGAACTGCGAGCCGAGCAGGAAGCTGCGATCAGCAAAACCCTGGACTATTTCCAGTTGCACGAGCAAGGCGAGTTCCTATGGAACGCGAAGCCGCGTTTCGGCAAGACCCTTGCCACCTATGACCTTTGCAAGCGCCTTCCCACGCCAGGAAAGGACGGCAAGGCGAAACGCATTCTCGTTGTGACGAATCGTCCCGCGATTGCGAATTCCTGGTATGACGACTATGTCAAGTTCGTCGGCACCGATTCCGGCTGGCGGTTCATCAGCAGTGTGGATGCTTTGGCTGGCAAGCCATATTGCATCAGCCACGATGAATACCTGCATCTTGCAGGCAAGGGCAAGCTTCCGAACTCCATCGAGTTCATCAGTCTGCAGGATCTGAAAGGCTCCATCGAGTTCGGCGGCCATTACGACAAGCTGAAGTATGTGGCGGAATACGAATATGACCTGCTCGTCATCGATGAAGCTCACGAAGGCGTGGACACGTACAAGACGGACATGGCGTTCGATCATATCAAGCGCAGGAACACACTGCACCTGTCGGGAACGCCATTCAAGGCCATCGCGAACGACAAGTTCCCTGAAAACGCGATCTACAACTGGACATATGCGGACGAGCAGCAGGCCAAAAGGGACTGGAACGATCCGGAACTACGCAACCCATACGAGAACCTGCCGAAACTCAACATGTTCACGTATCAAATGTCCGACATCATCGAGAACGAAGTGGCGAAGGGCATGCAGATCGATGGTGAGCAGACCGAGTACGCATTCGATCTGAACGAATTCTTCGAGACAAAGGATGGGCGATTCGTTCACTATGACGATGTGAAGCGTTTCCTCGACGCTCTGACCACACAGAAGAAATACCCGTTCTCCACGCCAGAGTTGCGCGACGAGCTGCGCCACACGTTCTGGATGCTCAACCGCGTAGATTCTGCCCGAGCCCTTGCAAAAATGCTCCGACAGCATGAAGTGTTCAAGGACTACGAGATCATCCTTGCGGCCGGGGATGGCAAAATCGATGACGACGAGGAGAACGAGAAATCGTTCGACAAGGTCCGCAACGCCATAGCCAAAGCGGAGAAGGGCGGAGAAGGTGTCAAGACGAAGACCATCACTTTGTCGGTCGGTCAGCTGACCACAGGCGTGACGGTTCCCGAATGGACAGGCGTTCTCATGCTATCAAACATGAAGAGTCCGGCGCTGTACGTGCAAGCCGCGTTCCGCGCGCAGAACCCCTGCCTGTTCAACAGGAACGGCAAATACCAGCGTAAGGAAAACGCGTACGTGTTCGATTTTGACCCGGCACGTTCGCTGACTGTGTTCGAGGAATACGCGAACGACCTGTATTCCGGCACCACATGTGGAGGCGGCGATACCGACTCACGCAAACAGAACGTGCGTCGGCTGTTGAACTTCTTCCCCGTAATCGGCGAAGACGAAGACGGCGAAATGGTGGAGCTGGACGCCGAACAGGTGCTCTCTATCCCACGCAAGATCCACTCGCGCGAGGTTGTGCGCCGCGGCTTCATGTGTGATTTCCTGTTCCAGAACATCAGCAACATCTTCCATGCTCCGGCCGAAGTGATTGAGACCCTGCAGCAGCTGGAACCGTACAAGGCTCCGAGAGAAGACCTCGGAGTCAAGGCAGGAACCGCCGATGAACTCAATCTCGATGAGAACGGCGAAGTGTCCATTCCGGATGAGCAGGTCATCGGCAAGTCCAAGGATCTGTTCGGGGACAAAGTGTATGGCAATATCAACAACGAACTTAATTCCGTGATCGACTCCATTGTCTCCGAGAAACCGGAGAATCCCGAAGAGGATTTCCTTGCCGATCTCCAGAAAGCTGTTGGCGTCAGCGTCGCCGAACCGTTGGTCGAAGCCGCCAAGCAGAACTACGGCTCCGATATAAAGGCTTCCCAACAGAAGAAAGTCGAGCGTAAGATCAAGGCCGATGTGAATAACCGCATCAACCGCGAGTACGGCGACTACAACATTGAGAAGAACCGTATCGAACGTGACCGTGCGCAAGCACTCGAAAATGCCGAGAGTCAAGCTGAGGAAGAGCAAATCAATCAGGCACATGACAAACGGATTGAAGCCGCTCGTCTGAATCTTATTGATAATCTTAAGCAGTCGCGCAGCGAAATAGTTCAATCCGCCGGCGAAACCGTAGTACGTGAGATCGAGACCGCGAAGAAGGAAGCTCAGAAAAACAGCATCGAAAACGGCATCCGCGACCATCTGCGTGGTTTCTCCCGCACGATTCCTTCGTTCCTGATGGCCTACGGAGATGAGAACACCACCCTTGAATCGTTCGACAGTATCATCCCGGACTACGTGTTCAAGGATGTCACCAGCATCACCGTGGATCAGTTCAGGCTCCTGCGCGACGGCGGAGATGTGACGGACCATGAAACCGGAGAAAAGGAGCATTTCGACGGTCATCTGTTCGACTCTGTTGTCTTCAACGATTCGATTGTGGAGTTCATTCATCTGCGCAGCAGACTCGCCGACTATTTCGATGAGTCCCACAAGGAAGACATTTTCGACTATGTGCCGCCCCAGAAAACCAACCAGATTTTCACCCCGCGCAAAGTCGTGGTGAAGATGATCGACATGCTCGAGCAGGAGAACCCCGGCTGCTTCGACGATCCGACGCACACGTTCGCCGATCTGTACATGAAATCGGGCATGTATATCACCGAAATCATCAAGCGCCTGTACAACAGCAAGGCAATGCGCCGCTACTTCCCGGATGACCATATCCGTCTGGCGCATATCCTCGAACACCAGGTGTATGGCATCGCGCCTACCGAGATTATCTATCAAATCGCGACCCACTACATCCTCGGATATGACAACGAATTGGGTAAGGAGCTGCACACGCACTTCGCAATGGCTGACTCCGCCCAGCTCGCGAAAGAAGGCAAACTTGCTGAGTTCGTGGACAAAGCGTTTGAAGAATAGCGAAGCACTTTGAGTCGATGACAAAGCTGATGGGTTGGGTGGCTAACAGACAACTACTCTGCTAGCCACCCAACCCACCGTTTTTCAGTCGTCTATCTCGATCGCATGAATCGTGACTTCCGTGTCAGCATCTGCGGTATTGGCTTTCTTGAATTCCGGGCGAAGTTCCATGCCGGTCTCATCGAACTCACCGTTCAGATTGCGTACCAGCACATCGGCCAATCGGCCACCCATGGGTTTGAACGTCGCATAGGTTATCGCCCCGGAAATGGCACCGCCAACAACGGGCACAACCTTGGCAACGGCCTTGCCAACCGACTCCTTCACCACCCGTTTGCCAACCATCGCGCCGATTTTCTTGAGCAGTGGATACCAAGTCGTTTTCGTCAAAGCCTGTTGCGTGATCTTCTTGCCCATGTTCTTGCCGACTTCTCTGGCAAGCTTTCCCACCAACATCGCCGAGCCTGACGCACCAAGCATCACACCCAAATACGCAAGAACTCGGACTTTTGCTCCTTCGTTCAATTCCGACTCGTCGGTGAACAAATCATCCTCTCCGAAGAGATAGGCGATTTTCTGCGCCAGATTGATCGCGAAGCCAAAGTACTGGGCCACATCGGCACCTCCGGCGGCAACGGCGGCAGGTCCGCCGGGAATTCCTGCCACAAAGGCGGCAAGAGTGGTCTGATTCGTTGACTTCTTGATTACTCCATCCGCTTTCCTGCGCAACGACTCTACCGTATATACATGCTGCGGGCCATGCTGCAGAATTTCATCGAGATATTCCGAACCGGCGAATTGCTGCCGCAGAAATGCCTCTCTATCAACCCTGATAACCGGAAGCTTCGCAACGCTTCCAATCATATTTATCGCCACATCGTAAAGCTCTTCGTCAGTTTTCTTGGCCATGTTTTCTCCACTCTGATAAGACACACTGTGCTTAATGCCCATGGTATCTGCTCCTTTATTTGTTCGATGGATAACATGCGGGCGATCCCGCATTCACCATGAGCCATGTTTTCTTCGCGAGCGCGACGGGCTTTCAACAGATAGGATCTGCTTCCAGGTCAGCAATTCGTCAGAATGCGTCCGCGCGCCTTCACACACTCTCAGCACTCTCATGCATCTACATCTCAATTACATACTTTGTCACTCATGCGGCATGTTCAATCGCCAAAGAATGTACAGCCTTTTATATCAGCGCCCATCCAAGGCTACGTTTACGTCCTGAAATACGGTGGGCCTCCTTTTCTATCTCATTGCTGCTACGAATAGCAGCAACAGCTTCCAAGCCTCTTAGCAATGCTCAAATCCAGGGTCTCTTCCTTTTGCCAAGCCACATAGGCATATATAAATCAACATTCCGCCTTCTCTGAACTACACTGTTCCTAGAAGAGTTTCAGTGTTGAAAGGGGTAACCGATGACGCGCAAAGGTGGGTTTCTGAAGGGGATCGTCGCATCGGCGGCGACCTATGCCGTCAAAACGGCGGTCGACATTGCGGCCAATCCGGAAAACATGCAGAAGGTGGCGCAGCTTGTCAGCGAACAACAGGTAGGCAGCAAGCTTAAGCAGGCCGCTGCGAACATGCATCTGCCGGCCGCGCTTAGCCCATCCGCAAGAGTCGCCAAGCAGCTTGACGCCATTGAGGAGACACTGGAGCAATACGCCGACCGATTTCCCGTAAACGCACCAGTCGAACGATGGAAGAGTACCCTGCAAAGCCTTCGTCTTATGGACACCATGAACAGATCCACAACCGGCAGCGAGCATAAGAACCGCTTAGAAAAGCTCCAGACGCAGACCGAAGCCCTGTTCAACGAGATCTTCCAGGCTCTCGACTCGGGCGATGCCCAGATCGAAGACTGACCACTTCCCCACCGCTTTCATACCTGTCCCCCGCCACTCCCAAGCGCACCGACGCGTCTGCCGGTCGTATACTGCTACCAAGTGGATTTGAAGGGAATAACCATGATCGACGACGATTCCAACGAACTCATCCCATTCGAAGGCGGAGACGGTGATGCCGATGCCAGCACCGGGAACAACAATCCAGACGACACGCAAAGCGTCACCATCATCCAAGACGAACAAGGCATCGTCTTCCTCGGCGACGCCGGGACCATAGATCTCTGGCTCAAGGACGAAGGCTTCGATTCCAAGGCTTTCACGGCCAAAGTCATACAGACCGTCTCGTCGGCCAGCAAAGGCGCACAGGCAGCCGGCAACGCCATGGCCGAAAGCGGACGTTGGGTAAAACTCACCAAAGAATCGGCTGAGCTGGTCGCCAAATACGGCAAGAACTGTAAGAAGGGACCGTTCCAAGCCGGTGTTGTACGGCAACCGAACGGGCGCATCATCAAACATTTGAAATTTACCCAGCCCGGACAGCTCAACCCCGCTTTACTCACCGGTGTCAGCGGCGTCATGGCACAGATGGCACTGGAACAAGCCGTCTCCGAGATCACCGATTACCTGAAGGAAATCGATGCGAAGCTCGATGATCTGCTACGCGATCAGAAGGATCAGACCGTCAGCAAGCTCGCCGGGATATCCCACATGATCGACGAGACCATGTTCATCTACCAACAGGTCGGTTCGATCAGCGCAACCACATGGTCTAAGGTGTCAGGCTGCCCGCAAGACATCGCCACCATCCAAGCGTACGCGATCGCCAAAATCAAGAGCCTCACCGAGAAGGCTGAACGCGAGCAGGATCCCAAGCAGGTTCGCCCGCTGACCCAGCAGATTCGTCAGGAGATCCACCAGTGGCTGGGCATGCTCGCATCCGCGGTCAAGATGCAGGATCAGGTCTCCTGCATCGAGCTCGCGCGCGTATGCCAAGAGGAGCCTGAACAGCTCGAAGCATACAAGAAGGGCATCGTACTTGCCAGGAACAAGCGCCTCGAAGAAATCGAGCAATCGCTCAACGCATTGGGCAAGCAGCTGGAGGAGAAAGCGAAAACCGTGGGCGGACAAGTGCTACTGAACCCTTACAGTTCACCTCATGCCATTGCCAACATCGAAAGTATCGCCAGCGATCTCAATGCATTCGCCAGCACATTGCAACTTGAGCACATTCATCTGCACGTCGAAGACGGTCCCACCTGGATCGAAGCCGCGGGCAAAGCCGTAGACGACACCGGCAAGGCCTTGCAGAATGCCAGGCAGCAGACCGCACACGCCGTCCAAGACGTCGGCAATGCGATAGCGAATGGCGCTCAGAGCACCGGTGCCGCCGTTGCCAAGGGAATGCAGGACGCCGGAAACCAGGCCGCGCACATCGCGCAGGATGCGGGCGACGCCATTGCGAAAGGTGCTCAGGACGCAGGCGCCGGGATAGCCGACGGAGTGCAGCAGCTTGGCAAAGGAATAGCAGACGGATTGAAACAGCTCCCGGAGATCAAACTGCCCAAGTTCGGGTGGGGCAAGAAATAGGTTGGAGAATCACGGCGTGAGCTAGGAGTATGTCCGACTTAAGAGACATGTTTCCAGTTCACCTTTTAATGTTCTACATGCCCTTCAGTCAGTAGCTTCGTTCTTTGTTATCCGTAGTCGTCCTCATCGACACATCATGAGCGAAATCCGAAGCCTCCCGCTCATTCTCGAACGGCTCTACGACCCGGCGTGATGACTGCAATCGCGCATTTAGTCCTTTTCAATGCGATAATCTCCAAGAAAACGTCCACAACCCCAATGCTCAGTAGTGGTCGCGCACGGACAGGATGCACAGGTCACCACCATCGACCATGTACACCAAACGGTTCGCGGAATCGATGCGCCGGCTCCACGCGCCCTGCAATTCCCATTTGAGCGGCTCAGGCTTACCGAGGCCCGTGAACGGGGAACACATCGTATCACGTATCAACACGTTGACGCGTCTGAGAGTCTTCTTGCTCTGGGTCTGCCAATACAGATACTCGTCCCACGCATCCTCGGTCCAACGCAGCACCGCTCACTCCCCGACCAGATCGTGCGTGGCGGTACCACCGGAACGCACCTGGGCCATTCCACGGCGGACCTTGTCGAACAATCCGGGATTCTGATAGACGCGCAGCGTTTCCATGAGCGACTCGTAATCGTCGGCACTCATCACCACCACGTTGTCGTGTGGGTCCTTGTTGGTGACCAGAAGCATGTCTGCATCATCATTCACGCGACGCAGATACGATTTCAGATCCTTACGGAAATTGATGTACGCAACCGCCGTGACCATGGCAATCTCCTCTTCAATCCGACAACATATGTACAGAAAACGGTACAGCAAAAGCCGAGGAGACTCAATCCCAAGATTCGCCACGGGAGACGTTCGCCATCCCCTCACAGCCCCACGTGTGCCGCATGATCGCGAACCGTGCCCTCCTCATCCAGACTGACAGACGGGAAACCACTCGAATCATCAAGAAAGTCGCAGATCAGCCGCCACTGGCGACGGCTGATGCCGATGCGCTCGTCAGGCCTCACCATGAGCACCGGCGCCGCGGGCTCCAGCGATTCGATCTGCGTTTTCGAGGTGAAATAACACTCCTCGTCATCAATCCAGACAATCGGCAACGGCTCCTGCTGTCGCCGTTCGAACCGGACACGTGACATAATCTCCGCGAGCTTGCCGGTCCATCTCCGCTCGTTAGTGACCGGATCGTACCAGACAACAGTCCGTTCAATTCTCGGATCCCAGCCAAGCATGGGATCAAGTACTCTCGAACAGTACGGTTGCCATGTGGTCAGCCAGTTCAATTCGACGGTGCCGGAAAGGGCCAGGTCATGCATCATGCCGGCAAGTTCACGCGACCAGTGCACACGGAAGCGCCCATGCCCTGTACGCACCTGCTCGTTGCCCGTCAGGGGAAACGCACGCACGGAATCATACAGTTCCTTACGCGGGTCACCTTCCTTCAGCCATTGCGTATGGCCGATCCCTCCCCGCCGAAGCACCTTGTCATCGGGGAACGCGTTCAGCACACCGTCGAAATCCGTGTAGATCACCGCCCGAACCATTGCGCCTCCTGGTAAGCCTTAATCCTGCCGCGTCATGTAATTATTCACCACTATCTACCGGACAAACCAAACCGGTACGGCCCATTTTCGCTAGTTGCTTTGTTTGTGGCACTCGAACGCCGAAACCCGAAGTATGAGCGTTGGAATTCCAACGCTCATACTCGCCATAATCGCCAAACAGTGCCACAAACAAGCCAACAAGCATTTTGGGGAAGGCTTTTCGCGTAATGTTGCGCTCTATCATTGATAAAGGCATCCAGCAATCGCATACCGTAAGGAACCACATGCGCTATTTCACTTCGGACACGCATTTCGGCCACCCTCTGGTCACCGCACTGCGCGGATTCCTGAACAATGGCGGGCTCCGCGCCGAATACCGTGATGTCTGGCAGGCGCAGGGGCGTGCCGCCGCGCACACGTGGATCAAACAATATGTGCGCGACAATCAGACGTCGTTCAAAGCAATCTGCGACATCACACGCCATGAGAACACCATCATCGGCAACATCAACGAGACCGTCGGGCGTGATGACGAGCTATGGATTCTCGGCGATCTCTCCTACCGTTGCACCGTCGAGCACACGCTCGACTGTCTACGCCGCATCAACTGCCGCCATCTGCACCTGATCATCGGCAACCACGACCGCAACTTCCGTCTCCGCTCCAATGACGCGCTATACGAGAACGTGTTCGAGACCATCGACGACTACCGTGAGATCGACATGGAGCTTCCCGTTCTCGACGGAACCGGCAAGCCGACGGCCGCAACCACACGGCAGACCATAGGCATGAGCCACTTTCCCAGACTCTCGGCATTGACCGAAGAACACGGCAACTGGCCGGAAAACTGGAACAAGTTCGCCGATGTGGCACCGACCACCGAAGGTTGGCTGCTCTATGGTCACACGCATCAAGGCATTCCCGACGGCACCGATCCGCTCAGCGTGAACGTGGGGCTCGACGCATGGGATTTCAAGCCAGTCAGCGAGCAGCAGCTCCTCGCCTGGTTCACATTCCGGCACGCCGACCAATCAAAGTAAATTCCCCCGAGCATGCGTCATCGTCCGGAGGCGAAGCGGGTGAGGACTCCCGACTTGGCCAAGGCTCGGTAGAGGACCCACGAACCGAACCCGGCGAATACGACCGCGCTCAGCAACTCGCATGCCGTGCCGATAAGGCCGCGCGGGCTGAAGAACGAGAACGCCTGGTAGTAGAAGAACAGCAGATAGAAGTTGTAGACGATGCCGACCGCCAGTGCCGCCAACAGTGTGACGCCAAGCGTCCAACGGCGGTAGCGGAACAGTGCGAACACCGTTTCGGCGGCGAGCGCCTGCACGAGCGCGATCACTACCAGACTCACACTGTATTTCGTGCCGAGCACCACTTCCACGAACGAGGCGACTAACAGCACGTAGGCCGACGCGCCCGGTTTGCGTACGATCAGCAAGCCCAGTGTGGCGGGGAAATAGAACAATGCGTGCAGCAGTGCCGCGGAGCCTGGAAGTATCAGAGTCAGTAAAGGAAACAAGCCATAGGACATGCCATCGAACACCCAGAACATCACGCCGGACATTACGCCGACGGCCGCTCCGACGGCGATGTCGACGACACGCCATTTCAGGGATCTGCGTGTTTCCTCCGTTGTTTGCGGAGCATGCTTCAGCATCGGGATGCGTGGTTTTTGGGTAATCGTTTCAGAGGATGGCTCTGCCATGATGAATCCTTGCCTTGGTTGACGCCGCGCACCGTGAGTTGGAGATCGCGGCGGTCGCCGTGGGCCGTTCCTCGACCTGCGCGGCCCGGGCAGGAACGACGCGCGCCATTATACGGCCTATTGTTGCCGAAAATGTTCCATGCTCCGAGTTCCGGCCGTTTTCGCTCCTCAACGCATAGGAAATTCGCCGCTCGCTGGCATGCATGATGCCATGTGAGAAAGCCAAGAAGCCGCGCATCCAGTCCAAAATGCGTGGCTTCTTGCTTGAGCAAGCACTGTTTCAGTGGGGAATGACTTCAGCAACGTCCTTCGTACAGGAAGTAAGACATGGGCTCGTCATCCGCCAAAAGGCTTGTCGTGCCGACCGTCAACCCGCTGGACGAGCTGTCTGTCGGATTCGGCCGCGAGGAACCATCGTTCCGGTCATCACGTTCGGCTTTGCGGATTAGTCCGCGATGGTCGTAGAAGCCGACATCGCATGTGCTGTCGGTGAACAGGAAGTATTCGCGCAGGCCGGCGTCATGGAATACGCCAAGCATATGGTTGAACAGTCTGCGCCCCACTCCCATGCCTCGTGCGGCCGGGGAAACGACGAACAGCACCACTTCGGCCTCGTATTCCTTGCCCGCGTCATGTTTCAACGCCTCGTCGGCCTGTAGAATGGCCAGCTGCGCAAGCAAACCGTGACATCCCTCGTGGCTTGCCAGCAACGGCAACGTGAGGCAATGTCGGCGCAGCATATGGCGTGTCCGCTGCCGACCGGTGATATCCGAACGCAGCGATCCGAGAATCACGCCGAGCACCTGCCCATTAAGTTCGGCCACGTATGCTTTGGTGGTGCGGGCCAGGCAATCCTGCATGTCGATTGCGGCAAGCCGATGCATGTTGCGCAGACGGGTCGCCTTGCGTAGTTCGGCGCGACGCTTGTCTGGGCCTGCCGCCTGTCCGACCTCGTCATGCGTGTTGTGTGAATCGTTGCCATCGTCGTACCATGCGAGCCGTATCAGCTCTTCCAAAGCGGGAAAATCGGTGCGACGCAACGGACGGATGGTAGGTGTTTCACAAGTCATGCAACCATCCTATACCTCGCCCCTATCGAAGATGCGCTCAGGGCAAATGCGAAAGAATCGTTCGCATTCGGGCACGGTACGGCACTCTGCGGGAACGATTTCATTACGCTGATACACGGTATGAAGTGATGTAGGACGATGACGACACGAGGCTTGCGATGAAGATGATGCTGCGACGGCTGGCGATTGTGGTGTGTGTTGCGCTGGCGTTGCTGTCGGCGGCCTACGCGTTCGCCGTGTTGAGGACGCATTCGGGCACGGGATTTTGGAAGGTCTGGCTGGTTCTCGCCGTTGTTTTCGCATTGCTGGCGATTGGCATCGCATGTCACTGGTGGGCGGCGCTTCCCCGGATCATCAGGGGCGCCATCATCGCTGTGGTGGCCATCGGCATTGTCGCGTTTTGCACAATAGAGGGTTGCATCATCGGCAATATGAACGCTCAGGGCGAGCCGGATCTTGATTATGTGATTGTGCTTGGCGCGCAGGTGCGCGAGTCAGGCCCCAGCAAAGCGTTGCGCTATCGGCTGGACAGAACCATCGATTATCTGGAGGAGAATCCGGATACCATCTGCATCGTTTCCGGCGGTCAGGGCCATAACGAGCCGTTCTCCGAAGCGCAGGGCATGGCCGACTATCTGCAGAAGCATGGGATTGCGGAAAACCGCATCATCCAGGAGTCCAAGTCGGAATCCACTATGGAGAACATCGTCAACAGCAAGAAGCTCATGCGGCAGGAGAACGCTTCGGTCGGTATCGTCACCAATGATTTCCACATGTTCCGTGCCTTGCAGATCGCACATGCCAATGGTCTGAAGCAGGCGCAGGGCATCGCGGCAAGTTCCCCGAAGGACATGCTGGTCAACAATATGGTCCGTGAGTTCTTCGCCGAAATCAAATTCCTGTTCTCATAGCCGCCAATCAGCGTTTCAGTGCCCGTCGTCACTACGGAAGATGCGTGCCGCGCGGCAGCCATTCCTTCTTCGGCAGGGTTGCGAATGTGGGCCATTGTTCCGCAGCGGCACCGGCCGCGTCCAGCCGACGTTGGAAGCCGGGCCATTTCGGGTCGGCTTCCAACAGTCGTCCGAGCAGTATGGCGGTGGCGTGAGCGTCGCTTAACGCGCTATGCGCATCCTCGTTGGCAATGCCGAAATACTCGCAGCAGTCGGCGAGCTTGCCCCGTCCGATCAGGGAACGCGACAGTTTCATCGTGCACAGCATGGTGCTTTGATCGACCGGAATGGAAGCTCCCATACGCGAGTATTCCGCGAGTAGGAACCGTGAATCGAACGACACGTTGTGTGCCACGAACACGCGTCCGGCGAGCAGGTCGCGCAGCTCATGCGCGATACCTTCGAAATCGGGAGCATGCAGCAGTTCGCGTGCGGTAATGTGATGCACCCATGAGGCGCCGACACTGCGATCGACATGAATCAGCGTCTCATGCTCGTCTTCGAGCGTACCGTCCGGAGCCACATGCACCAGGCCGATTTCGATGGCCCGGTCGCCTTTTGCGGGACTTAAACCCGTGGTTTCGAAGTCGACTACCGCATATCCTTGAGAATTCATCACACCTGCCAGTATATAGGTCCGGTTAAGGTCCGGTTAGCTATCTCTGCTGCTCGTCAGACGTTCGCCGAAGCGGCATGCGCTATGGTTCGGATATCGTCTGGAGTCGTTCGGCAGCATCCTCCAATGAGTCGGGCTCCCGCGTCGATCCATTGCGGTACCAGATGGGCGAAGGCCGGTTCGGAACCGGTGGGATTAGGCGACCAGGTTTTGGTTTTCGGATCGTAGATGTCACCGTTGTTCGGATACACGATGATCGGCTTGTCCGTAACCTGTCGGATGGCCCGAATTGCTGGAAGCACACGATCACGACGGCCAAACCGGACACGGACACCAATACCAGATAAACCGTGGAAGCGGCCACGACGCTGGACAGCAATGCCAGCAGACCGCCGATCATGCTCAGGCGAAGCGCGGTCATCGGCACTCCCCTGCTATTGGTTTTGGCGATGTTGTGTGGGATCATGTCTTCGTTCGCCAAGGACCACAGCATGCGTGTGGAGGCGTACAACCCGGAGTTCGCAGCCGAAAGAATCGCGGTGAGCACAACGAAGTTCATCACGTCGCCGGCGAAAGGCAGACCAATGGAGTTGAACACCAGCACGAAGGGGCTTTCGTCCACACCGGCGTCCTGCCAAGGAATCAGCGAAGCCATGACCACGATGGAACCGATGAAGAAGATGACGAGACGGAACAGGGTGGTGTGGCTCGCCTTCGGGATGGCTTTGTCAGGATCTTTGGTCTCGCCGGCCGTTACGCCGATCAGCTCGGTGCCGGAGAAGGCGAAGTTCACCGTCAGCATGGTGGTGAACACCGGCATCCACCCGTTGGGGAACAATCCGTCCTTCACGAAGTTCTCGAATAGCGGCGCATGGTCATACCCTTGAATCGGCAGCACGCCGAACACCGCGCAAGCGCCTATGAGGATGAACAGCACGATGGCCGCCACTTTGATGAAAGAGAACCAGAATTCGGTTTCCGCGAAGAAGCGCACGGAAAGCGCGTTCGAGGTGAAGATCACCACGATGAACAGGGCACTCCAAATCCATACCGGCGTGCCGGGGAACCATTTGCGCAGATAAGTCCGGCAGCGGTGAATTCGGACCCCAATGCGACCGTCCAGGTCAGCCAATACAGGATCGCGACGGTGAAGCCTGTTCCAGGACCGATGAATTTGGTCGCATACACATGGAATGAGCCGGTTTCCGGCATGGCGACGGAAAGCTCGCCGAGGCTGAGCATGACCAGATACACAATCACCGCGCCGATAGCGTAGGCGATGACCGTGCCCAATGGGCCCGCCTAGTTGATGGTGTAGCCGGAGCTGAGGAACAGTCCCGTACCTATCACGCCTCCCAGTGAAATCATGCGGAGGTGGCGTACCTCCATCTTGCGTTTCAAATCGGTATGCGTGGTCTTCGCAGGGTTCTCCCGCGTAGCGTCCTTCATTTGATTCTCCCCTCTATCGTCGGCGGAACATGTCGCCGACGCCTGATTCATAATATTGGTTGCATCATTGAGGAGAGTCGAACCTCCAGTATTTGAGAGAAAAACGAAGAAGGCTGGAATCATCAAAGGATTCCAGCCTTCTTTACGCGTTTGTCAGCGCTTTAGCCTATCGGCGGCAGCGATTCACTCGGCGTCCTTGTCGGCGGCGAGCTCGTCGGCCACAGCGGCGGCTGCGGAAGCGGCTTCAACGCTCTCGGACTCTTCGTCTTCAGCGGCTTCGCCGAGGAAGGCGCTCAGGTCCAGGGTCTCGCCCTCGGACTTGAAGGTCACGGCGCGCATGCCGGAGAGCAGGCCCTTGGAGCGGCCGACTTCCTGCACGGCGGAACCGATCTGGCCGTTGCGGATGATGGCCTGGATGAAGGCGTTCGGGTCCATGCCGTACTGCTGGGCGATGGAGGCGAGGAAGTTGAAGACCTCACCCTGGGAGACCTTGACGTCCATGGTCTCGGCGAGCACGTCGAGCACCATCTGGTCGCGCAGTTCCTTCTCCACGGTTTCTTCGGCTTCGGCCTTCTGCTCCTTGGTGGCCTTGGACGGATCCGCGGTCACGTTCTTGAGCTGCTGCTCGACCATTTCGGCCTTGACGCCCTTCGGCACCGGAATCTCGAGGCCATCCTCGAGCTTGGCGATGAACGCGTCACGAGCGGCGGTGGCCTGACGGCCTTCGGCGTCCTGAGCGGCGACCTTCTTCAGGTCTTCCTTCAGCTCGTCGAGGGTGTCGAACTCGGAGGCTTCGGAAGCGAAGTCGTCATCGAGTTCCGGCAGTTCCTCGGCCTTGACGGAGTTGACCTTGACCTTGATCAGGGCCTTCTCGCCTTCGTGCTTGCCGGCCTCGAGGGTGCCTTCGAAGCTGGTTTCCTCACCGGCGGACAGGCCTTCGAGGGCCTCATCCAGGCCGTCGAGCATGGTGGCGGAGCCGAGCTCGTAGCTCACGCCCTCCTGGGAGTCGACGGTTTCGCCGTCGATTTCGGCGTTGAGGTCGATGTTGGCGTAGTCACCCTTGGCGGCCGGACGGTCGACGCTCACGAGGGTGCCGAAACGCTGGCGCAGGGCTTCCAGACGGTTGTTGATGTCCTCATCGGTGACCTCGGCCTTGGCGACCTCGATCTCCATGCCGTCAAGAGCCGGCAGTTCGATGTCCGGGCGACGCTCAACGGTGGCGACGAACTTCAGCTTGGTCTCATCCTTGGCGGATTCCGGCACGTCCTGAACGTCGATCTCCGGCTGGGCCATCGGGTGGATCTTCTTGGTTTCAAGAGCCTTGGAATACAGCTCCGGCACGCCGTTGTTCACAGCTTCGCCGGCGACGGCACCGAAGCCGATACGCTGGTCGATGATCTTGCCGGGCACGTGGCCCTTACGGAAGCCAGGCACGTTGACCTGCTTTGCGATTTCCTTGCGAGCCTCGTCGAGATACGGGTTGAACTCCTCCGGGTCGACGGTGACGGTGAGCTTCACCTTGGTCGGCTCAAGATTCCTGACGCTGATTTTCACGCTTGCGCTCCTGAAAAATACGGTTCTTCATATTTCTGCCGTTAGGCAACCTCTACATAATAGCGCGACTTACGGACTCTGCAACTAGGGAGACCTGCCAGTCGCGTGCGCCCTGTTCGCTGAGGAATCGCGCGACGTCACGCTTACGAGGTTCGTCCGTCCAGCACAGGTTACGCAAATACTGCGGTTTGATGACGATTTCCACAGGCGTGCGCGTGTCCTCCGCTATCTGGGAGACCGCCTTGCGCACCCTGTTGAGCACTTGCAGACGTTCCGGATACCGTTCCTTCCACACGCGAATCGATTTGGGAGCCGAGGCTGACTGCGATTCATGACGCCGCGCGGCGCCGCCGTCCACGTCCGGCCATTCGCTTGGCGGCAGGGCGAGCGCGTCCTGGATGATGTTCTTCCACATGCTCGGTTTGATTTTGCGTTGAATCGGCGCGTACCGTTCGAACATCTTGTCCTGTTCGGAATCGGTATGGATGCGCACACGTTCGTTGATGGAGCGAATCGAACGGAATTGCGCAGCGTTGTGTGGTTTGCGTTTCGCCACTTCGATGATGGAGCTGTCGGACAGTAGCAGGGTCGGCGCGATGTCGTATTCGCGCGCGAGTTCGTCGCGGCGGGTCCATAGCGCGCGGACGATGGCCAGCGCCTGCCGGTCACGCATGACTTCAGTGATGTGTGAGACATGCATCCAGGGAATCGGATGCTCCTTGCGTGGTCCCAGACCTTCTTTGAGCGCGTAATCGAACTCTTCCTGGGCCCATTCCATCTTGCCTTGGCGTTTGAGTTCGGCGCGCATCTTCGTTTCAAGCTCGATGAGCAGTTCGACGTCCAACGCCGCGTAATTTCGCCAGTCGCGGGGCAACGGACGATACGACCAGTCAGCCGCGGAATGTTCTTTGGCAAGGGTCAGTCCAAGAAAGTGCTCGGTGACGGCGGCAAGTCCGAATCGTTTCAATCCCAGCAGACGCGCGGCGATTTCCGTGTCGAACAGCCGTTGCGGTTCCATGCCGAGTTCGGCGAATCCCGGAAGATCCTGCAGGGAATCATGCAGAATCCATACCGCATCTCCGACGGCACGGTTGAAATCGTTCCAATCCGCCCCGGCCGCGGCGAGCGCCTGCGGATCGAGCAGGCCGATGCCGGCTCCGTCGCGTTTGAACTGCACCAACCAGTCCTCATGCCCATACCGGAAGCCGGATGCGCGTTCCGCGTCCGCGGCAAGGGAGCCATGTGAGGAAGCCAGCTCACTGCAATAGTCACGGAATGCCGGCAACGTGTCGATCACGTTGGGCACGCCTTCGCGCGGTTCCGCCAGCAGCTTCGGCTCGTCAGTCAACGGGGTTTTCCTCCTCGGATTGCGTCATGGACCGGAGGAACGACGCCCACTGTCCGACTTGGGAGCCGGCGTCAAGGCCTCCATCGGCATAGTCTAGTGGAGTCCAAGACACCCGGATCTCGCAGCCCACCCTGGGCACATCGGGGTCATGGCCGAATGCTGTGTTTTGGGTGACTGTGACGGTGCCGGATACATGTTCGGAATCGTTTGGATTGAGACGTTCCATCATCATGTCCCAGTACATGCCCGGAGTCAGGCAGTCGTCCTCCTTGTCGGGCAGTGGCAGGGATGCGAAAGCCACGCAACGCCAGTGGGAGTGCCAGTCCTCTCGGAATTTGAGCGAGTACAGGATCATGATCCAGCTGGATGCGTATGTTTCATCGCATTCCAACGCGACGCCGATGCCGAAGTTCGCCATGGAATTGGGCACCGGAATCTCACGGTATGTCATGCCTTTCAAACGCCGCATACGGTCCACGGAAAGCACCGCGTTCCAGACTTGGTCGGGAACGCCCTGCGGTCGCATAAGCATGGTCTGTGGGGCTTCGCCGCCCATATCCGCTCCCTTGCCATCGGCGCGCGCCACGTTGCGCGCATCTCGTGGAAAATCAAAGATGTCTGCCATAGTTCAAGGCTACGACAGAGAAGGGCATTTCGTAGTATTTCGAACCACTTTGCCGCGCGTCGAATGTGAAGATTTTTCAGCGTATGAATAAATTGGTCCATGCCATCGATTCAGTCGGCGGCATGGACCAATATGAGGCGTTCCGCATATCCAGCGAATATGGGGAAGCCATTGAGAGGACGGGCGTTTAGTACACGGTGAAGCCGTGCGACTGGAACTGCTCGACCACACGTTGTTTCATTGCCGCGGACGGGCCTTTCTGGTCCTCCAACGGGTATGGGATGTTCAGCATGTGCCACTTCGGACGGCCAAGCTGGTGGAAGGGCAATACGTCGATATGTTCCAACGCGTCGCCGAAGGTCTCGCAGATCTTCGCCACGTTCTCGACGTTTTCTTCGGAGGATGTGAGGCCCGGCACGAGCACGAAACGCACCCAGATCTTCTTGCCTGCCTTGGCCAGACGCTGTCCGAAGTCGATGGTCGGCTGCAGGATGCCGCCGGTCACCTTATGGTAGGTCTCCTCATCGCCGGATTTGACGTCAAGCAGGCACAGGTCGATGTCATCCACCATGTCATCGGTGTAGCTCGCACCGAGGAATCCGGATGTGTCGAGGCAGGTATGCACTCCCATCTGCTTGGCGGCATGGAACACGCGGGACACGAAAGCCGGCTGCATCATGGATTCGCCGCCGGAGAAAGTGATGCCGCCGCCGGTGGCCTTGAATAAATCGGCATACCGCTCGATTTTCTTGACCATGGCTTCGTAGTAGACGGGCTTGCCGTCGCGCATCTTCCAAGTATCCGGATTCTGGCAGTACTGGCAGCGCAGAGGGCATCCGCTCATGAACACGGTCATTCTGGTGCCAGGACCATCCACGGAAGTGTTGATGTCCCACGAGTGCACGAAACCGATATCGCCGCTTTTCAACGCCTTGATGCGGTCGAGACGGTCCAAGCCGATTGGCGATTCGAATCCGGACAGGCCTCCCATCAGCGTCTGGTTGACGTAGTCCTTGGAATCCCTCAGCATGTGTCTGGTCGTGGAACGGAAAATATGTTCAGACATCAATGTCCCCTTTCATCTGCCATCCCAATCATATGGGAAAACGATATGGGAAAAGCGAAAGGGACGAAGCCACGAGCTCCGTCCCTTCGCATTACCGTCGTTTCATGCGACGGCTTTCATTTGGCTGATTGTGCCGTTCAGTCGACGACAGCGCCCTGGTGGAACGTACGGGAGATCACGTCGAGCTGCTGTTCCTTGGTGAGCTTGACGAAGTTCACCGCGTAGCCGGAGACGCGCACGGTCAGGTGCGGGTACTTCTCCGGATGCTCGACGGCATCCTCGAGCTGCTCCTTGCGCAGCACGTTGATGTTGGCGTGGTACAGGCCGTGGCCGTTGCCGGCGTCCAGGATGCCAACGAGGTTGCCGATACGCTCTTCCTCGTCGCGGCCCAGACCATCAGGGGTGATGGTGTTGGTCAGCGAGATGCCGTCAAGAGCGTCGTTGTAGTCGATCTTGCCGACGGAGAACATGGACGGCAGCATGCCGTGGGAGTCCATGCCGTTCTCCGGGTTGGCGCCCGGAGCGTACGGGGTGCCCTTCTTGTGGCCGGACGGGAAGGCGCCGGTGGCCTTGCCGTATTCCACGTTGGAGGTGATGGTCAGGATGGACTGGGTCGGGACGGCGTCGCGGTACACCGGCAGACGCTTGACCTGGCCCATGACGGTGGAGACGACCCACTTGGCGATGTCGTCGGCACGGTCATCATCGTTGCCGTACAGCGGGAAGTCGCCTTCGGTGCGGTAGCCGACGATCAGATCGTCATCGGCGCCTTCGACGTACTCGTTCTCGTGGCCCGGCGTGGTCTTGGCGTCCTTGTTGTAGATCGGGTAGACCTTGGCGTACTTGCATGCGGACAGGGAGTCGGCCGCGATCGACAGGCCGGACATGCCGCAGCCGAGGGTGCGGTACACTTCCTTGTCGTGCAGAGCCATCTCGATGGACTCGTAAGCGTACTTATCATGCATGTAATGGATGATGTTCAGAGCCATCACATAGGTCTCGGACAGCCATTCGAGGGCCTTCTCGTAGTTGGCCTTGACCTTCTCGTAATCCAGCGTGCCATCGGCTTCCGGCTTGATCGGGTCGATGACGCCCTTGTCGATGACCTGCATGCCGGTCATCTCGTCGCGTCCGCCGTTGATGGCGTACAGCAGGGCCTTGGCGGAGTTCACACGGGCGGCGAAGAACTGCATCTGCTTGCCCACGCGCATCGGGGAGACGCAGCATGCGATGGCGGCGTCGTCGCCCCAGTGGGAGCGGATTTCCTTATCGGACTCGTACTGGATGGCCGAGGTGTCGATGGAGATTCGGGCGCAGAAGCGCTTGTAGGCTTCCGGCAGCTTCGGATCCCAGAAGATGGTGATGTTCGGCTCCGGGCCAGGTCCGAGGTGCTCGAGGGTCAGGGTGTTGAGCAGACGGAACGAAGTCTTGGTGACCATGGTACGGCCGTCGTCGCCGAAGCCGGCGTCGGACCAAGTCGCCCAGTACGGATCGCCGGAGAAGATCGCGTCGTAATCCTTGGTACGCAGGAAGCGCACGATGCGCAGCTTCATGACCAGGTTATCGATGATCTCCTGTGCGTCGGTCTCGGTGATCTTGCCGGCCTTCAGGTCGCGCTCGAAGTAGACGTCGAAGAAGGTGGAGACACGGCCGAAGGACATGGCGGCGCCGTCCTGGCTCTTGACGGAGGCGAGGTAGCCCATGTAGGTCCACTGCACGGCTTCCTGTGCGGTCTGTGCCGGGCGGGACAGGTCGAGGCCGTACTCGTTGCCGAGGTTGATCAGCTGCTTCAGGGCCTTGATCTGCTCGTCATGCTCTTCGCGGAAGCGGATCCAGTGCTCGATCTCCGGCTCGGTGAAGTCGTTGCGGTACGGGATGGAGTCCTTGTCGCGCTGCTTGAACTTGATCAGCGTGTTCACGCCGTACAGGGCCACACGACGGTAATCGCCGATGATGCGGCCGCGGCCGTAGGCATCCGGCAGACCGGTGAGGATCTTGTTGTGGCGAGCTACCTTGATCTGCTTGGTGTAGACGCCGAAGACGCCGTCGTTGTGGGTCTTGCGGTACTTGGTGAAGATCTTCTTGATCTCCGGATCGGGCTCCTTGCCGGCTTCCTTGATGGCCTGCTCGACCATACGCCAGCCGCCGTTCGGCATCATGGCGCGCTTGCACGGCACATCGGTCTGCAGACCGACAATCACATTGTCGACTTCCGGGGAATCGATGTAGCCGGCCGGGAAGGCGTCGATGCCCGCCGGGGTGTGGGTGTCCACGTCGTAGACGCGCTGCTTGCGCTCCACGGACAGATAGTTGTCGTCCAGATACTTCCACAGGTGCTTGGTCTTGTCGGTGGCGTCAGCCAGGAAGGACTCGTCGCCCTCATATGGCGTGTAGTTCTTCTGGATGAAGTCGCGGACATCAATGTCCTTCTGCCAGTTGCCCTCGGTGAAGCCTTCCCAGGCCTTAGCCTCAAGTTCCTCCTGGGAGACCGCCGTTGCATCAACTGCTGCCATTTCCACTCCTTACTGGGTGTCGGTTGGCGACGCATCGTTACGCCGTCGCTACTTCACGATTGTAACGGCAATCATCTGCGAAAAGCCTGAAAACCACGCCCGAAATTAGTGACATAAATCACAATCGGGCGTGGTTTTCATATGGAATTCACTTTTCGGAAGATGCCGAGCCGTCCGCTGACCAGCGTTTCCATTCGCGGTCCTGTTCCTCCCATTTGAGATTGCGTTCCTGCACGATCTTCCACGCGTCGAGCGCGTCCTCACGGGTTCTGTACGGCCCCATGCGGTGGCTTGCCGGGGAAATCATGCCCAATTCCGGCTGCTCGGTGACGGTGTTGAAATACCACTGCTTTTCCATATCGGCTTCCTTCGGCTCTCGATGTTCTGCTTGCGATCGCCGATTATTCGCGGAATGCGTTGGTGACCGGCAGACGGCGATCACGTCCAAACGCCAGCGCCGTCACCTTCGGTCCCAACGGATACTGGCGACGCTTCCATTCGGCGCGGTCGACCAATCGCATGACCGTGTCGACGGTCGCCTCGTCGAAGCCGTCGGCCAGCAGGTCGGCGCGGCCATGAGCATGCTCGATGTACATCGCCAATACTTGATCGAGCAGCGCGTATTCCGGCAGCGAATCGGAATCCTTCTGCCCTGGGCGTAATTCGGCGGACGGCGCCTTCTCGATCGAGTTGACGGGGATCATCACACCATCCGGCAGCGCAGTGCCCGCGCTCCCCTGCTCGTTGCCGACGACATGCAGACCGCCGATGCCCATGCCGGCGGCGGCAGCCTTGTTGCGCCAGCGGGAGATCTCCCACACGCGGGTCTTGAGCAGGTCCTTGATCGGCGCATAGCCGCCGACCGCATCGCCGTAGATTGTGGAATAGCCGCATGCCAGTTCGGACTTGTTGCCGGTGGCCACGGCCAGCAGTCCTTTGGAGTTCGAGTAGGCCATGACGATGACGCCGCGGATGCGCGCCTGCAGGTTCTCGGCGGCGACGCCTTCCAGTTCCAGCTGGTTTTGGAAGGAGACGAACAGCGGCTCGATGGGCTGGATGTCATAATGCGCGCCGATATTGCGCGCCAGATCAGCTGCATCGTCCTTGGATCCGTCGGACGAATACATGCTCGGCATGGAGATGCCGTACACGTTCTCGCCGCCCACCGCGTCGGCCGCCATGGCAGCCACGAGCGCGGAATCGATGCCGCCGGACAGGCCCAGGCACACGCCCTTGAAATGGTTCTTGGCCATGTAATCCTTCAGGCCCAGCACGCAGGCGGTGTACACTTCCTCGTCCGGATCGGGCTTGGCTGCGATCGTACCGACCTTCTGATGCTCCGCGGACGTGTCCAAGTCGAAGAAGCTCAGATCCTCCATGAACATCGGCGAGCGCTCAAGCAGGGTGCCGTCGGTGTCCACAACGAAGCTGCCGCCGTCGAAGACGAGGTCGTCCTGGCCGCCCACTTGGTTCAGGTAGATCATCGGGGCGTTCACTTCGGCCGCGCGGCGCACCGCGAGGTCGAGACGGGTGTCGGTTTTGCCTTCCTCGTATGGCGAACCGTTCATGGTCAGCAGCAGGTCGATGTTCTCCTTGGCGAGTTCGGCCACAGGGCCGCCGTCCTGCCAGATGTCCTCGCAGATGGCCACGCCGATGCGCGCGCCGTTCACGTCGAGCACCATGGATTTGTTGCCGGGGCTGAAGATGCGGAATTCGTCGAACACGCCGTAATTGGGCAGGAAATGCTTGTCGTAGCCGGCCCAGACCACGCCGTCGTGCAGGACGACGAGTCGGTTGCGCGGTTTGGAAGTTTCACGGTCGGTGCCTACAGTGCCAACCACCACATATAGTTCGCCGAGACTGTCGGACGCCAGTTCGGTGGCGAGCCAGTTGGCTTTGTCCCATGCGGCTTTGCGGAAGGTGGCACGCAGTGCGAGGTCTTCGATGGGGTATCCGGTCAATGTCATTTCCGGGAACACGACGACCTGCGCGCCCTGCTGAGCGGCGAGATGCGCGTACCGCATGACCTTGTCGGCGTTGGAATCAAGGTCTCCGACGCAGGTGTCGATTTGGGCGAGTGCGAAGCGAATGTCTGTCATAGCTGCCTAACCTACCGTTGATTTGTTGGATATGTTGTGTTTTTTACGATTATGAAAATTGCGATTACGGCGTTCCGCACGTGGCGTCACGACAGTTCGTTGAGCACCGTCAGCGCCGCGTTGGCGTAGAATTCCACGCCGGCTTGCAGCGATTCGTCAAGACCGACGAAATGCGGGCTGTGCCAATCCGGGCAGCCTTCCTCGCCGTTGGATCCGATGAAGGCGAACACAGGCATGGTGACGGGCATGAAATCGCAGAAGTCCTCCCCCGCCATCGACGGGTGGATGGGTTCGAGCTGGGCGTAATCGCGCACGTTGTCGGCGACTATCTTGGAAAGTTCCGTATCGGAGACGAGCGGATTCTGGAAGTCGTCCCAATCGATGTCGGCGGTGATGCCGTAACCGGCCGCAATGGACTGGACCTGTTGCTTGAAGCGTTTCTCCACCAATTCACCGTCGGACTTGTGGAAGTATCGTACGGTGCCTTGGAAGCTCGCCTTGTCGGGTACGACGTTCCACACGTGGCCGCCGTGCATCTCGGTGATGGACAGTACGAGCGGATGGAACGGCGAGACGTTACGGCTCACGATGGTCTGCAATGCGAGGACCATGGTGGCGAGCGCCTCGATCGGGCCGGTGCCCTTGTGCGGATAGCCGGCATGGGAGCCGGTGGCGTGCAGGGTTACATGGAATTTCACGCAGCCGGCCATCATCGGTTCAGGGCCGACGGCGATCTGTCCGGGCGCGTAGTTCGGGTTGTTGTGCGCGCCGATGGCGGCTGATACGTCGGCGAGCAGTCCCGCGTCGACCATGGCCTTCGCGCCGAGGCCAAGTTCCTCGGCGGGCTGGAACAGCAGTTTGATGGACCCCTTGATGCGCTTGCGGCGCTTGGCGAGCCAGAACGCGGCACCGAGCATGTACGACATGTGCAGGTCGTGGCCGCAGCCGTGCATCACGCCGTCGTTGACGGATGAGAACGGCAGACCGGTGTCTTCCTGGATGGGCAGACCATCGATGTCGGCGCGCAATGCGATGCGTGGTCCCGGCTGGTCGCCGCGGATCAGTCCGACCACGCCGGTTTCGAGCGGATTGTTGAGCACTTCGATGTCGTGTGCGCGCAGCAGCTTCTCAATGTAGGCGCTGGTCTCGTATTCCTTGAAGCTGCGTTCGGGGTGCGCATGCAGATAGTGCCTGATTTCGATGATCTCCGGCGTGATTTCGATATGTTCGCTCATGGTTGACGATTGTAGGCACATCCGGCCGTTTTTCCTATTTTCGTGGTCGTGTTCCGTGCCGTGCACGACGTTTTCGCACATATCCTCGTAAGCTGGATACCGGGTTTGACATGGTTTTTCATGGAGGCAGCATGGCTCAGGACATCAAGACGGCGTTTTTCGACATCGACGGCACGTTGACGAGTTTCGTCACGCATGTGGTGCCGCAGTCCACCGTCGACGCGTTGCATGCATTGCAGCGCAATGGCGTGAAGGTGTTCATCTGTTCGGGCCGCGCACCCTCCTACATGGGCGTGGTGCTTGATACCATTCCCGTCACGTTCGACGGCATCGTGGGACTTAACGGCCAGTATTGCACCACGCGCGACGGTCTCGACTACCGGCATCCGATCGACCAGGCCGACGTGAAGCTGATCACCGACTGGCTTGAAACGCATGCCGACGTGGTCGCCAACTATGCGGAAAGCGACTACGGGTATTTCAATCGCACGAACGCCGCATTGGAACGCACGTGGAACAGTCTCGGCAAGACCGCGCCGAAAATCGACGTGCATGATCCGCGCGAACGCATCGCAAACCATTCCACGTTCCAAATCAGCCCGTATGTGGACGAGACGATGGAAGCCGAAATCGCCAGCATGTGCGGCAACGTGCGCGGCGTCAGATGGCATCCCGCTTTCACCGATCTGATTCCCGCCGATGGAGGCAAGGCGGTTGGTATGCAGGTGATGCTGGAGCATTTCGGTTGGACGAAAGACAATGCGATCGCATTCGGCGACGGCGGCAACGATGTGGACATGCTACGATTCGCGGGAATCGGCGTGGCAATGGGCAACGCCACCGACGAGCCGAAAGCGGCGGCCGATTACGTCACCGACAGCGTCGACGACGCCGGCATAGCCAACGCGCTTAAGCATTTCGGCGTTATATGACGGTGTTTCCGCAAGATTATTTACGATTCACAAGTCTGTTTTTCGCATATTCCTGCGGTTTTCGCGCCCTTTATAAATAATTCCGATAAGCGCGCGACGTGTTGCCGTCACAGGTTCCTCTATATTGGTCAATCGTTGGCCCGCAACCGCAGTAAGCGTCCGGGCCGTGTAGCGAAATTGAGAGAGAGGAACTCAACCATGCGTAACAAGAAGATTCTCGGCGCACTGCTCGCCGTCACCACGCTCGCGACCTTCGGCCTGGCAGGCTGCGGCAATTCCGGTTCCAACGGTGCCGCCTCCAAGGAGGACGACAAGACCATCACCGTGGCCGCCTCCCCGACCCCGCACGCGGAGATCCTGAACAAGGCGGTCAAACCGCTCGTCGAGAAGGACGGCTACAAGCTGGTCGTCAAGGAATTCACCGACTACGTGCAGCCGAACACCGCCACCGAGGATGGCGAGGTTGACGCCAACTACTTCCAGCACAAGCCGTACCTCGACAACTTCAACAAGGAGAAGGGCACGCATCTGGTGTCCGTGGAGGGCATCCACTTCGAGCCGTTCGGCCTGTACCCGGGCAAGACCAAGGAGCTGAAGGATCTTCAGGACGGCGCCACCGTGGCCGTGCCGAATGACGCCACCAACGAGGCCCGCGCGCTTCTGCTGCTGCAGGATGCCGGCCTGATCAAGCTGAAGGATCCGAAGGACATCAACGCCACGCCGAAGGACATCACCTCCAATCCGAAAAACCTGAAGTTCAAGGAACTTGAGGCCGCCGTCGTGCCGACCGTCATCAAGGATGTCGACATCGCAGCCCTGAACGGCAACTACGCCATCCAGGCCGGCTTCGACCCGACCAAGGACACGCTAGCCACCGAGAAGGCCGACGGTCTGGCCGCGAAGACCTACCAGAACATCCTCGTGGTGAAGGAAGGCAATGAGAACACCGCCAAGACCAAGGAGCTCAAGAAGGTTTTGAAGTCCGACGAGGTGCGTGACTACATCAACAAGAACTACAAGGGCGCCGTCGTTCCGGTCTTCTAAGACCCGCTTCGGCAGTAGGAGTTCAATGCCGCAGGTATACTACCCTGCGGCATTCTTGTTATGGAACACGATTAGGAACAGGACATTATGACGATTCAGATCGACCATCTGCACAAAAGCTACGGCAGTGGCGCCGAAGCGCATGAGGTGCTGCACGACATTAACCTGACCATCGATTCGGGTGAGGTCTTCGGCATTCTCGGCTCGTCCGGCGCGGGCAAATCGACATTGGTGCGTTGCATCAACCTGCTGGAACGCCCCACTTCCGGCAAGGTGCTCATCGACGGACGAGACATCACCGGCGTGAAGGGCAAGGAGCTGGCGGACGTGCGCGCCGGAATCGGCATGATCTTCCAGAACTTCAGCCTGTTCCAGCAGCGCACCGTGCTGCACAACGTGACCTTCCCGCTGGAACTCAACCACACGCCGAAAGCCAAGCGTGAGGAACGTGCGCGGTATCTGCTCGATCTGGTCGGTCTGGCTGATCTGGCCGACCGCTACCCCAGCCAGCTGTCCGGCGGCCAGCAGCAGCGCGTGGCCATCGCAAGGGCGTTGGCCAACAATCCGTCCATCATGCTGTGCGATGAGGCCACCAGCGCGCTCGACTCCACCACGACGGCGCAGATCCTCGACCTGCTGCGTCGCATCAACCGTGAACTTAATGTGACGCTGGTCGTCATCACGCATTCGCTGTCCGTGGCACGCAACATCTGCGACCGTGTGGCCATGATAGACGGAGGCCGCATTGTGGAAATGGGCGATACGGAAGCGCTGTTCGCCGATCCGCACAGTGACATTCTGAAGACTTTGATCGCCGACGCGAAGGTGACGAACCATCGACATACGCACGAAACGGCGGATGGCGCGAAGAATGGGGCGGCCGATGATTCCGCCCAGAAAGAGGTGAAGTGAGATGGGACAGGTGGTTTCGCAATTCATCGCCGATTATGGCGAACTGCTGGTCGAAGGCGTGCGTGACACGATCATCATGACTGCTGTGGCGACGCTGCTGGCATATGTGATTGGCCTGCCGGTCGGCGTGCTGCTCATCACGTCCGCGAAAAAGGGCATCCGTCCGAACGCACCGCTCAACACCGTGCTCGGCTGGATCGTGAACATCGTGCGTTCCGTGCCGTTCATCATTCTGCTGGTGGCCATCATCCCGCTGACCCGACTGATTGTCGGCACCTCGCTCGGCGTGCCGGGCGCCATCGTGCCGCTGGTCATCACCGCGGCTCCGTTCGTGGCGCGCGTGGTGGAACAGTCGCTCGCCGAAGTGGACGGCAGTCTGGTGGAGGCCGCGCAAAGCTTCGGTGCCAGCAACCTGCAGATCGTGTTCAAGGTGCTGCTGTTCGAAAGCCTGCCATCGCTGGTGCGCGGTGCGGCACTGACGTTCATCACCCTGTTCGGCTTCTCCGCCATGGCCGGTACCGTCGGCGCGGGCGGCCTGGGCGATATCGCCATCCGTTACGGCTACCAGCGTTACCAGTACGACGTGATGACCGTTGCCGTGATCCTGTGCGTCATTCTCGTGCAGATCGTGCAGACCATCGGCGACGTGGTGTCCGACCATATCGACCATCACGAGCGTTGAGCCAGCACATTCGCGTTCCTTATGAAAAGCGGGTCCAAACGTTTGTTGTTTGGACCCGCTTTTCGTACACGGAAAGAGACGCTGCTCGTAGACGATTACTTGTTGAGCTCGGCCTTGACCAGACCGGCCAGCTTGCCGCCATCGATGGTTTTGCCGGCAAGCGCGGCACGAGCGGCTTTGACGACGCGACCCATGTCCTTGGGGCCGGCCGGGTTCACTTCTGCCACGGCGTCGGCGACGGCTTTGGCGTAGTCCTCGTCGCTGGCGGCCGCCGGCAGGAAGGTTTCCAGGAAATCGGCCTCGGCGGTTTCGGGAGCGGCCTTGTCCGCCAGTCCCTTGTCTTCGTACAGTTTGGCGGTCTCACGACGGGTCTTGACGCCCTTCTGGATGACCTTGAGCACTTCCTCGTCGGTCGCTCCGTGACCGTTGGCGATCTCCAGGTTCTGGATGTCCGCCAACGTCAGGTTGATCGGGTTGAGCTTGGCCTTGTCCTTGGCCTTCATCGCGGCGATCTTAGCTTTCTTCAGCGCGTCCTTCATCGACATGTTCGTTCCTCTTTTCTTGACCGTTCGAACACCGTCTTAATACTACGCGTCTACCAATCCGCCGTCCTGTATCCGTGCCGTCGGCATCCACGCCGGTCTCAAGCCCATGAGACACTTGGAGCCATGACTACAGTTATCATGCGCACCTCGCATGATACACGTGGCCGGCTGTTTTTGGCTTTGTTCCAAGGTTTTCGATTTTTGGGAAACATGCCGATTACGCTCGTTCTCCACGAGGCACCTACAGGAACCCAAGAATAATCTCATTCTTCTGTGCATATCAGCGGCTTACCGACGCACACGAAAGAAGCATACGAGTGTTCCCGCGACCTATCTCAGATGGCGAAGCCGCTCGATCAGATCGACGAGCGTCTGTTCCTCCTGTTCCACGCAGTCTAGGAAAATGGAGCAGAACGAATCCGGCTTGCCGTCCACCTGCCATGCCTCCAGGCCGCGCGCGTATGCCCGACCCGCATCGTATTTGATGGCTGCGGGACGGTATCCGTTCCGTAGTAGCACGAAGTTGAGCAGCTGGCGGCCGGTCCGCCCATTGCCATCCATGAACGGATGGATGTTCTCGAACATCGCGTGGAAACCGGCGGCCCTGAGCAGCGGATGCGCTGCGCAGCCATCCAACCCGTCGATCAAGGATCGCAGGTCGTCGCGGATCTCCAGCGGGTCCGCGGTCTTGACACGGGTCGCGGTGGTCCTCGCCAGATAACCGTACGGGCGGAACGTGCCGCGGGCGAACGGTTGGAGATCCAGCGCGGTCACCTCATGGACACGCCGAACCAGTTCCTCGTCCAGCTTCCGCCCCTCCTCAGCATATTCGCGCACGTAGGCCATGCCGTCAGCGACCCCTCGCACTGCGAACACGTATCTGGCCGGCGAGTCCGATGGGACGAACTCGCCCTCCAATACCAGCGACGTGTCCTCCAGGGTCAGTGTGGATCCCTCGATGGCGTTCGAGTTGTAGGTGTAGCGCACCAGCCAGTCGCGGTCGTAATCCGACAATGCCATCTCCTCGACGCCATCCAGAGGCTCCAACGCGCGGGCCCGGCCCTTCAACGCGTCAATCCTCCGCAGACATTCGGCGGTTCCCGGCTCGCGCTCAAGGCCGAGCAGTTCCTCGGGCAATGCCCGTATGCGCTGCGACAGCTCAGGATTAGGCATCATGCTCCTCTTTTCGTGTTCCGGTTGCAAAGTCCATTATTCCAGTAGTGATTCGTTGCGCTAGCGGTTCAGATGACGGCTCAACGCATCCGGTCCGGTTCCGACGCTTCTGGCATCCCCGTCCCGTTGTCCAAGGTTCTTCCGCAACGTCTCGCCAAACCTGTCCATCAAATCCGTTTTATTGCGGATCGGGCCAGAAACACGAAGGACCTCACCTTCCCTGATCCTGCGGAGCATCCCGATACGCTTTACCAACTGTACCCGGATGGCATCGAGGCGTTCGGGCGCGAACATGCGCATGCGCGACAACTCATGCGCCACCTCGTCGGGCCAGTCCGACAGAGCATCCAGATTGAACCGGCCCCAATCCTCCACCAGTTTGAGCTGCCGCAAGGCCGAGGGGCGTCCGGTCGCCGAATAGAACGGCTTGGCGAACCAGTCTCGGCCGTCCACATCGAGCTCGCCGCTCCACAGGCTCGCGCCGGTGTCGTAGATCGGAGCCGGGCGGACCGCAAGGGTCTCGATGTTCCGGATCAGACCGAAGTTGTTGTAATGCCTATCTGTATTGCGCATGAGGTAGTCGACCACGAGCCAATCGTCCGTGGCGTCACGAACCGCCCGTTCGTCTGCGCCGAAGCCGACGGCGGCGCGGATCCACTGGTCATGCGAGTTGAGGCCGTTGACGGCCTTGACGGATTGGAGCACCTGCCAGGCGGAGACCAGCTCCTCATGATTGGAGAGCATGTCCGCGCATGTGGACACCAGACGGTTGCCGTTGCGCGCCAGGGAATACCGGACGGCCGGAACGCCCAATCGCATGCAGAGCCTCGAGGCGATGACCTCGTTCATGGGCTCCTGGCCAGTACGGCCCGACTTGACGAGCAGTCTCCTGCCGGTGGCCCTGTCGATTGTCCAGCGTTTGGGAAGATCGCCGCCAGTGGACACGTCGGGGGCGTTGAGGCTGATGTCATGGGACGACGAGTACGAGGTGAGCAGGATCTCGCCCAGCGCCTCGTCGAAGGGATTGTCGAAGAAGTTGACGTCCTTCCATTCGGCCGGGTCATCCTCGCGTCTGACCCAGTACTGGTCCGACAGGCTCAAACCGTAGGTCCGGTCGAGCAGCTCCCCGGTCGATGCCGCGCCAAGCGATTCGAGCACGCGGCGGATGCCGTCGCGGGTGGAGGGGATGGCGCGGGACCTCCACCATTCGTCGATCCTCTTGGCATACAGCGCGCTCTTGCCGTGCGTGGTGAACTCCAGGGGCAGACGATCATGGTCAAGGACCTCGCCAGAGGAGCACGCGCGACCGGACTCGGGATCGTATTCGAACGCAAGAACCGGATGGTCCCCGCACATAATCAGCTTGCGTGGCATGATTCCGCTCCCTTCAAACTTGGTCTTTAAAGATTCTACAGGCACGAATTACGCGCGAGACGGCGTACCGTTTCATGACGCGATGCATGGATATGGGCCACTTCCGCAAATCGCAAGCCTCGGCGATGACGCCGACAACTGATACGGTAGGCATATTGGTTTCCCAAAGGTAAAGAGGCATGACCATGGGATTGTTCGACTTCGCTAAGAACTCTTCGGGTGACGTGCCGTCCGGCTTCGGCGGTCGGGGCGATATCGCCAACCATCTTTTCAACGACCGATGAAAAGGCTCCGGTTGAAGGCTATGGCATGATGACACGAGCGTGGGGACATTTATGACCGAAGGATACTCGCATAAAGCGGCACACATCATCGAGCACATCGTTCTTGCGATCGCGCTGGTCTGGGCCGGCGGCTGCACCCTCATATGGACGCAAATAGACATGCCCCACAGCATCGTGAATGCGAAATCCGCTGACGGCACCTGCGAAGTGACCATCAGCGAACTCGGCTCGCCCATATTCTTCGGCCCAAGCAGCATCACGGTCAAAGTCTCTTGGGACACCGATCCCAGTGTTATCGGTTCCGAGAACGTCACGGAAATCAAAACGGATCTGCACAACGACGGCAAATCATTAGGCTCGGGCAACTTCACCGTCACCTGGCACGGCAACATCCCGACCGTCACCACCCATGGCGAGGAACAGCCGGACCAAAGCTACACATTCAACTGGAAATAACCGCTCCGAACATCATGTCTCTCCCGAGAGTAGTCCTCACAACCGGGCAGGTCCCACAAGGAGCATAGCTCATGCACCCACCGGCCGGTCTCAAGCCCATGAGACACTTAAGACCATGACTACCATCATCATGCGCACCTCGCATGATAACTGTGATCGACTGTTTTCGGCTTTATTCCAAGGTTTTCTGTCCTTGGGAAACCTGTCGGTCACGCTCATTTTCCACGAGGCACCTACAGGCACCCGAAAATAATCCGGGAACACTCCACCGTTCTGTCGGCGCTCAGCGTCTTCGTCGACCGGCATGGAAAAGAACAATACACCCTGTGGTTTCATGATGTTCAGCATGGGTGACGCCCAAAAGCATTCGTCCAGCAGCACGCCTCCGCGTCGGACAACGGGCAGAACGATACGCGTCCCGCGCAACCGTCCCGGCCGTCACAATGGCATCCCGATTCATTCCTGCGCTATCCCCACATACCTCGCCGCCGCGCCGATCGCGTTCACCCTCGACGAATATGAGGCCCTGAATTCCGTCAGCAACCGGACGGCCTTCACCTTGAACTCGCCCGCGCATCAAGTGCCCTTTGCCATAATCCCATCATCTCCCATCGAGCTAGGGGAATGCGGAACAAAAAATCAGTTCATATCACTTTTTCTGTTCCTTGAACTGAGCCTGGTCTCTCCAGCAAGTCCTACTACAATAGGACTCATTCCTCCGCAGTTCGAGAATCGAGTCAATATGCGCCGAATTTGCCACATTCTTGTAGGTCTCCTAGTGTGTGCCGGACTCCTACGCACAGTAAGCGGCTTTATTTTTGACTACCTACATCCAGAATACGTGTCCAGCTTTCCTTCATACCTTTATTTTTTACGAGCAGTTCCCTTCCTTATCACTGCTGGTGCCGTCGAAACTATTTTATTCGTGATAAAAAGGAGAAATAAATGAAGAAACTCAAGCAAATTGCCGCTACTCTAGTATCTGTAATATTGGCTGGAACTGTGACAGTAAATGCGTCGGCAGCAGAATCTATGGAGACTCCCTATAGGAGTCCTACCCTATCTAGCTTTCCGTCTAATGCTTCTCTGGAAGATCTTGAGAAAGCCTCAGATAACGAAGATCTGAGAATTATCTCATCTCCTTCTCGGGGCGCTAATTACAAAACGCGCGCTGCAGAGGCTGTAGCTTTACTGCGGATTTATTCCACTACAGGATCTGGCTCATCATCTAGTTTCACGAATCTCGGTCATTCTTGGCTTATGATCACAAACCTGTCTGGTTCTACGGTAAACATTGCTGGGATTAACGTTGCTGATGGTAAATCTATAACAGCAAGCACTTGGGATGAATCTGTAGATGTCAGTAGAGAACATAAGGGTCTGTGGCTCAATCTTGATTCGAAGCTTAATTCCAATGGTATTAATCTTCAGAATGTTTCCATTCAATTACCCTTAAGGCAAATTGATTTAAATACAGTAAATACTAATATTAAAAATAACGATAAATGGGGTTATCTTACCAACTGTTCTACTTTCGCTTCAAAAATTTGGAATTCAATTGCCAGTAGCAGCAGTAAAGTTGACGCTGGGGCCATCAATACACCAGCCAGTCTAGCAAAAAATATTACAAAAGTTGGTGAGGCAGAATCATACACGTTGTTAAAATACAATACTTCTTCACCGCATTACGATTCCGTATATTATGGTTATCCGCCCATAAAGAGTAATAACAATAATTAGATAACCAAATCTGCCTGGTAAATCCAGACTAGTTTTATCTAGAATGAGCCGCAAGTTTGGCATAGCGCTTGCGGCTCATACGCACGATAGCAAGAGCCGCAGCATTCCCACCCGGTCTCAAGCCCATGAGACACTTAGGACCATGACTACCATTATCATGCGCACCTCCGAAGGTGACATGCGCGTGATGTTTCTTCTTTGGGATGCGATATCAGGAAACAAATCACTGAAGATCGTTGAGATTCCAATCAAAACCGCTCCAAGGGCACTGAACAATCCCGATTTTCCCGAAAAATAGAATCCCCGAGGGCGCAGAGTGGCACCTTATCAAAGAATCTGCGGCGTAGGCAATTATTCTTTCTTCTAATGGTTTTCAGGAAATAGAGAAAGACAAAATGACCGATGGCCAATGGAGACAGGAAAAGACGGAAATGGGGATGCGTCGTCGCCTGCAAGGACGCGGACGGAAGCATCGTCTCCTGGCAGGCCCGATACCAGAGTCCCGTCAATCCCAGGCAAAGAATCTACCGCCGATTCGGTTTGGAATTCCAGGCCGAGGCGTACCGCTGGCTTGACGAGGAGCACGCGCTCGTCATCGACCATAAAAAAGGGATCCGCAAGTGGACGCACCCGTCTGCAAGGACGATGTACGGCAAGGTGCTTTTTGCCTCATATGCCACCACGTACGTCTCCAACCTGCGGAAGAAGGATGGCTCGGAGCTGAGCGGCAGAAGCAAGCGGATCCAGAAGGCGGCGTTGGACAAGCTGCTTCCCTGGTTCGGCGAGACTCCCATGCGCGACATCACGGAGGAATTCGTCAATGAATGGTACGCGAGGGCGTGCGACGAGGTGCGTCCCTCCGCGCTTGAGCACGCGGTCTGGCTGCTCAAGCGCGTGATGAGGGCCGCGACCGAGCGGCAGCCGGACGGAGGCCCGCCGCTGTTGTCCTCGAATCCATGCAATCTCGTCACGAGGAAGAGACAGTCCAAAAGACGCGATCAGGCGCCGATGACCAAACAGGAGATCGACGCGCTGGTCGAGGGCTTCCCGGAATACGACCGCCTGTCGGTCCATCTCGCGCTCCTGGTGGGAGGGCTGCGCATCGGAGAGGTCTGCGGACTGCAACTCAGGGACATCGACCTCGAACACGGGCTCCTCTACGTGCGCCATTCCGTGACGCAGGGTCCGGACGACCTGGGCGCATACCGGCTCGACGAGACGAAGACCCCGGAAAGCCGGCGCGTCGTGCCCATCCCCGCCCCGGTCTGCCGTCTCATCAGGGAGCACATCGACAGGTTCTGCCCCAACAGGAATCCCGACACGATGCTCTTCCACGCGCCCAGACATCCGGAACGGGTCCTGAACCCGACGACGATCCAACGGCAGTTCCGCACGGCGAGGAAAAGAATCGACCGCGAGGACGTGACGTTCCATTCCCTGCGCGCGACGCACGCGACGATGTTCATGATCCAAGGCGGCACGCTGCGCGAGACCATGGACGAGCTCGGCCATGTGGACGTGGACGTGGCCGTCCGATGCTACCAACGCGTGGTGCCGAGGCACAGGCGCGATGTCGTGGAAAGGCTGGCGCTCGAATATCTCCCCGCCGAGGAGCCGGCCGGCATCAAGGCGCAGATAGCCCAGAAGGAGGAGGAGATCGACCAGCTGCGGCAGACCGTCGCCAAGCTCCGGAGAAGGCTGGACGAGCTTGAGGGCGAAGAGGAAGTGGGAGCAACCGGATAATCATGGGCGTATGTACCCGAATACGGAAATACACATATACATACATATGTATGTAGGCAAATACGGATGCGGGGATACGTCGGCTTAACGGCATCTTCCATAGTCATCGCCGAACATGTCCGGGAGTGACGGGAAGACCGGATCCGCGGGGAAGGCCTCCGTCCAGGCGACCCGTTCTTCCTCGGTCCAGTCGGAGACGTCCACGGACATGAGGCACCGCCCGTCGAACGGCGTCCCGCAATCCCCATACGTGCCGGCGACCACGACGCATCCGTCGACTATCATGTCCGGCCGGACTCGATACGACGCGTACGGTATATCGGCCATGCCAGGCCGCCATGCCGGGGCAACGCCCGAGCGCACGGGATCGCCGAGCGCGGCGGCGGATTCGGAAGGCAGAAGGTCGGGATGGTAGACGGTCACCTCGAACGTTTTGAGCTCGAATTCCGTCCAGCGGGCGAAGCCGCACCTCCATCCGTCATGGTCGTCGAAGCTGCACCGCGCGACACCGTCAAGATACCAGTCGCAGGACGCGACCTCGCTTCCCCAATGATCGGAGTAACGGACCACGCCGGATTCGCCGTACCAGTAGTCCGATCCCGAGCCCGACATGTGGTCGGGATGCCGCATCGGCCGCGGACACGACGTCCATTCAGCGGTGGTGCCGCAGTAGAAATTTCCGGGATTGAAGCGTCTCATAGGGTGAAGGACCCCTCATCGGACGCGCCGGCCATGTTCGTCGGATCGGCCATGTTCGTCGGATCGAAACCCCCGCGCACGCTTCCGCCGGCCCTTTCGACGAGATCGGAGACCTTCATCCGGATCCGCGCGGGAGGCTCCGCGTCGAGGCACGCGGTATCCTTCACGGACACCATCACTCCCGCCGCGGACACGTAGTCGACGCACACCTGGTTAAAATCGCCAAGATTCGGATCGAACCAGGAGCGGGACGTCAGCCGCAGCCACCCGCCGTCCTCCGTCTCGTAATACGCGTGCAGGCCGGCGCTCCGGTCGATCCGATCCGGATCGAAGCATTCCGGACAGCGGTCGAGCCTCACGGAATCCTCGACGTCGAAGCCGAAGTCGGGCGTCCAGTCCATGTCCTCGACGGCGCGCAACGCGGAGTCCAGACGCGTCTTCACCGCATCGGCGAGCACGGACGCGTCCACGAACACCGCCTCGACGTCGTCGCCGCGGCCGCGCTGGAGACGCGCCGGGAAGCCATCGTCCAGCGTGACGCGGATTCCCTCTTCGCCACGCCAGTCGGTCTTTTCCCTCTCGTCGGCATATTTTCGCAGACTGTAGCCGCCGACGTCGCGCCCGTCAGGCAGCGTGATGCCGCGGGGCATGCCGACGAGCAGCGTGCCCGACCACGGATCCATGGAAACGAACGCCCGGGGAATGGTGAAACCAGCCATCGCAATCCTCCTGCCTATCTCGTCAGCTGCATGGACGACGACTCCATGCCCTCGACCGGCGCGCCGTCCCCGAACACGTCGGTCTCATCTGTCTTGCCGTACGCGGTGGTGAACATGCGCAGGCACGGCAGCGTACCGGGCCGCGCATGGGGATCCGCGGAGCGTTCCGCGTGGTTCGCGGCCGCGACCCGTGGATCGCAGTCGTTCCGATCCACGAGATCGTCGACATATCCGTTGACCGCGTCGGTCACCGCGGACAGCGCGAGACTCGCGGCGCAGTCGGCCGCCCCGGCGCCATATGACGCGCCGGTCACCGTCTCCATGAGCATGGCCGCCTCCGCGACGAGGGACCGGGTCTCGCGCAGGGCGGTCCCGGCATCGTAACGGCCGTGGGCGAAGTCGTCGGCGAACCGGGACGCGAGCGTGTCCATCCTCGCCACGAAGCCACTGTCGAACGCGAGGTCGTTGAACAGAAGCATGCCTTCGTCGCCGGCGGGCCCGTCCATCGGTGGCGCCGCGTCGTCCAGGCTGCCTCTGCATCCGCGGCCCGGGTCGGCCGGGACGGCCACCCGGGCGGACATCACGTTCCGATGCTCGTCCAGGGCGGAGCGCAGGCCCTCCGGACCGTCCAGGCGGAGCGTGACCCGCCTGGGGCCGCGGCCTTTGAACAGTTCGACGGTTCGGCCGACGCGAAGACCGATGCTCACCGGACGGCCCGCGCGCTTCTGGGCCAGGGCCCACGGGGTCGCGCGCACGCTCAGGTTCCATCCGCCGACGTCCCTGCCGTCCTCGAGGACGACGCCCTTGGGGATGGTGACGAGCATGCGTTCCCGGGTTCCTCCGTCGCGGCCCTGGAACGAGAACGGATGCGCGAACGCGTTAGGGAACCTGAGGTTCACCCATTCCCCTTTGCCGCTCATAGGGCCCGTCCGGATTCCGCCGCCGTCACGGCCATGTTCGTCGGGTCGGCCGGATCCATGACGGCCGCTCCGGTCTCGAGGGCCGCAACGGCGTCCTCGAGGCCGCGCGCGGACAGGGGAGGCATGTTCGGCAGGTCGGCGTCGACGATGTACCCGTCGTCGGAGCACCACATCTGCCGGTCGTCGTCCTCCCGGGCGGCGTACGCGTAGCCAGCGTAGTCGAACGAGTCCGCGACGCCGCCGGAACGGAGCGCCCCGTACAATCCCCGTTCCTCCGACATGGAGGCGCCGAGACGGCCCAGGGGGTCGAGGCCCCGCCATTGCAGGTCGTCCATCCCCCGTGGACGGGAATACCGGTGGATCGGGATGTCCGCGGAACGCACCGCGACGCCCGCGAGGACCCGCGGATCGTCCACCTCCCAGCATTCGGCCCAGGCCGCGACCTTGTCGGCGGCGTGCGGATCCGAACGCGACGCGGCGTCCACCGCGCGGCACAGGAGGTTGACGTCCTCCAGCGGGGAGTCGTCGCGGAACGGCGCGAATCCCATGCGTCCGACGATCCCGTCCTTCGAGTACCCGTCGATCCTGTAGTCCGACGGGGCCATGAGGCCCTGCTCGCCCTCGAATCTGGCGAGTTCGTCCGGATTCATGGGCAGATCCACTCCGGCCCTGCGTCCGGATCCGTCCGTCGCGCGGACCGCCAGGAAGACGAAGTTCCCTTCGATGCGGTCGTCGATGTAATCGCTCATGGCGTCCCTCCTCACAGCGTGGCGCCCATGCCGGAGGACGGGTCGAGCATCGTGGTCGGGTCGGCCGGGTCTCCCGGCAGGTAGCCGTCCTGGACGTCGGCCGGCTCGCCGAACGTGTCGAACTCGTCCGCGCCCCCGGCGGCGCCCCTCGCCTGCGACGCCTCCGCGGACATGGCGGCCGCCTCCTGGCGCGACCTCGCGTACTCGTCGTTGTGCGCCTTCACCGCACGGCACAGATCCCACGGGTTCGAGATCTCCAACGTGCGCCGCTCCGGGCCGACGCCCCTGAACAGGCGCACCGGCTCTCCGGGACGGAAGTTGATCGCGACCGGACGGCCATTGGCCTTCTGCTCTATCTCGCGGGGCTTCGCGAAATGGTCGAACGCGTATCCGCCCAGATCGACGCCGTTGAGCGTCACGCCCGGCGGGATCGAGACGAACATCTTGTCGAACACGCGCCCGTCCCTGGCCGTGTACTCGTGCGGATGCACGAACTTGTTGGGGAAGTTCACGCGCGCCCAGCGCTCCGCGCGACGACCCTCCTGCCGACTGTCCTCCTGCGCCATGACGGCTCCTTCCATCGGGGGCGTCCGCCGCGCGGGAACCTTTCCCCCGCGCGGCGGACGCCCATCCATGGAAGCCATCATCGAATCGGCCGGATGGACGGACGGGACACGATGTCTACAAGAACGAGAAAAGCGGATAAGCATGTATGTACATGCTTATCCGCTTATCCGTGGCGGACATCAACGGCGCGGGAAGAGCGGGACCAGACCGGCATCGTCCAGAAGCATGTAAATATACAATGATTCCCATATAAGAACCATATATGCCATGGTCAAACGACAGTGGATCACGAACACCACTTGACACCAATGTTTGTTGCCAACTATAATTGTATTGTGAGAAAAGCAAACAAGGACGACGAGCCGCTGATCCTGCCTTCGGCGTTCAAGCACGGGGTGTCCGAGAACGACATCCTGCACGCGTGGCGCGAGGCCCGCGGACCGGTGGACATCAACTACGACCGGGACCCTCCGACGTACATGTACGTCGGGCCGGGGGTCTCCGGCGCGGTGTGGTACGAGATAGGCACGGCGTCCCGCGCCGGATACGACGTGGAGCTGATCGTGCATGCGATGAAGGCCCGCAAGGGCTACCTGCGAAAGGAGGGACTGCGATGAGGTTCGAGGATCTTCCCAAGGCCGAACGCGACGCGCTGGCCGAGTACGGATACGAGGTCGCGGCCGAGATGGAGGCCATGGACGAGCCGGCGCCGGGCGACCCGACGCTCGACCCGCGCTACGACCCGTCCCGCGAGCTGCGGAGGCTGAACTACCAGCGTCACGCCCTCGACCGCGAGATCGAGGCGGCCGTCGCCGCCAGCCGCGGCCACGGCCAGTCGTGGAACACCATCGGACGCGCGCTCGGCGTCACCGCCGAGGCCGCGCGGCGGCGCTATGGCGTTCGCGCGGCCGTGCGTGTCTGAATCACGGGAACATATAAGCCCTATGTGAGTTTCACATAGGGCTTATATGGTTTTTATGGTCTTATCTGACCACTGCTTTGTCCATGGGGACGTCCAGGCCGGACATCACGCACGCGTCGTCATCACCGACGTCCAGCCCCGCGAGGCACACCAGCTCGTCGCGCGAATACAGCTCCGGGTCGATGCCCGGATCCACGGAACGGTCCAGATAGCCGTCGTCATGCAGCGTGCAGTCCGCGGCGAGGTCACGGCCGATCGCCTCCAGGTCCAGGTATGGGCCGAACCGTCCGTCCAGCGCCTCGGCAAGTTCCGGATCGTTCTCGGCGGCCGTCAGCGCGAACGCCTCCTCGTTCGACGAGATGCCGGGGTCGAAGCGCGTGCCGGCCTCGTACGCATAGAACGGGATGTCGTCGGCCTGGAGCGCGACATTCGCGAACACGAGAGGGGAAAGCCGCCCGGCGGGCGACATGCCCTCCTCAATCCAGATCCTCGCCTTCGCCGCGTCGTCCTCGTCAAGGGTGGACAGCACTCCGGCCATGACGTTCAGATCCTCGAGGCTCGTGCGCTCGTCTACCACGCGTTCGCCCGGCCCGGCCGGAAGCCAGTCCGGCAGGTCGAAATCGTCGATCCTGTACTCCTCGTACCGTTCGCCGTCGATGCCGCCCCTGTCGCGCAGGAACGCGTCGAGATCGTCCCGCCCCATCGGCAGCGTCGTCCAGCCGCCGACCAGGGAGCCCTCGTTGTATCTGCCGATGTTGCCCACGTACACGCGCAGGTCGTACCAATTGCCCTCTCCGGCCATGATCCATTCCTTTCGCCTGCGGGCGCGGCCGGCGCGGAACCCGCTCCCGTCCCGCCGCGGCCCCGGATGGGACAATCGTCCTCCCACCGGAAGGCTCGGACGGGACACGATGTCTACAGGAAAACGGATAGGCACATACGCATATGCTTATCCGCCTTGGATTGGCTACAATGTATTAGACAGTCCGATGAGGGACGAATGGCATGGGATTGGAGGCCGACGATGGCCGGCCCGAAGCATCCCCGCCACTACGACGAGGCGTTCAAACGGCAGATCGTGCAGTCGTGCGAGAGCGGCAAGCCATCCCGGGAGATCAGGGCCGGGTACGACATCGCGCGATCG